>LXOW01410530.1_pt1 | contig 24682 bp, 20 predicted proteins | sample 1368591 | NCBI WGS metagenome assembly LXOW01 (sample SAMN04884650, study PRJNA319009) | bovine gut metagenome | isolation source: Cow rumen | host: Bos taurus | place: Italy: Legnaro (PD) | collected 2014-07-09
GTTCGAGAAAAAACCGGCCTGGATTGATTTCAACGCCGGGGTACTGGCTTCGGGAACCCCGATGCCGGAGGTGGCGGATGCGTTCTGGTCGTTCGTGCTGGAAACGGCCTCCGGCCGTCCCGTGAACAACGAAAAGAACGGCTATCGCGAGATTGCCATCTTCAAGTCCGGAGTGACGCTGTAATCGGATTTATAGCGAAATGCGCAACAGATAGCGCCGGATGGCCCTGCGGTATTCCGCGCGGGCATCGGCGGTCTTGCAGGAAGCCTCCTGCAAGTCGAGCTGCCCTTTCAGCAGTTCGTTCATCGCCACCGTGCCGGCGTCGAATCCCGCCTTCATCTTCCGCACGGTCTCCCGGCAGAGCGCTTCCGCTTCGGCGGCATTCTGCAGGCAGTCCCAGGCGGTCTCCATTTCCACCTGCAGCATCTGGAGTTGGAGACGCAGTTGCGCCGTCGCGTATTCCTGCGTGTTCAGCGCCTTCTCCAGTTCGTAATTGCTCTTGCGGATCCGCTGGGCGTTGGTGATGGCCCCGGTGATGGGAATCTGCAGCGTGACGAAGCCCACGCCGTTGAAGCGGCCGGTATGCCTGTCGATCAGGTTGCTGTAGCCGTAGGAAAATCCGGCGCCGATCTGCGGCAGGCTGCCGCCGATTGCAATCTTCTTCTCCAGCCGCTTGGATTCCACCAGCAGGTCCAGCAGGCGGCTTTCGTAGCAGGCGGCCGCCTCTTCTTCGGGGACAATATATTCGTAGGGCGGCTTTTCCGTGGAAATCAGCCCTTCTTCGCTCAGGCTGTACTTGTCCAGCAGGGTATAGGACCAGTCCATTCCCGCCGTGTTGAAGAGGTCCATCTTCAGCAGTTTCAAGCCCCTTTTCAAGAGCAGTTCCCGCTGGTTCAGTTCGCTTTTGTGCAGCCGGACCTCCAGGAGTTCGCCCTGGGTCATCACGCCGCTCTCCACGCCGCATTTCACATCCTTCTCCAAGGTGTCCAGCAGGGCCCTGGCCGCGTTCACTACGGCGAATTTCTCCTGGAGGGAAAGGATGCGCAGGTATTTGGTCTCGACGGAATCCCGGGTCGTCCGCGTGGCCATTCCCTGGCGCAGTTCCGCGGCTTCGACGCCCACCGAGGCGAGTTTGTTGGCGTTCAGCAGGCGGCCGCCCGTAAAGATGGGCTGCAGGGCGCCGATGCCCACCGTATAGCCTTTCTGCAGGAAGGCGTAGTAGGGCGTGATGCCCAGTTCGCTGGCTGCGGTGGTGAGGAGGTCGGCCAGGCTCATTCCCCACGGGGTCGTACCCAGGATATCCTGGAGATCCACCCGGAGCAGGGGCTGCAGGGCGTGGTATCCGCCGGCGTTGACGGAGACCTGGGGCAGCCACATCTGCCATACCTCGGACTTGGTCGCCTTGGCCTGCAGAAAGTCCAGCCGTGCGTTCTTGATTCCCACGCTGTTGTTTTCCGCCTCGGTCAGGCAGTCCTGCAGCGAGATGGAAATCTTTCCCTCCTGCGCCCCCGCGCGGAGCGCGAGACCCAGGAAGAGGGCGGAGCCTATCGCCGTACGGATCAGTTTTCTTGCGTGCATTACTTTCTAAACAACAGCCAATAGGAAACGGGCATAATCAGGGTGATGAGCAGGATGCTGAGCAGGGTGCCGAAGCAAATCACCACTCCCATCGGCATCCACAGCAGGTCGCCGCTGAGGATCATCGGCAGCACGCCGAGCGCCGTCGTGCAGGAGGTCAGGAAGATCGGCCGCATCCGCCGCTTTCCGGCATCCATCGCCGCCTGGAAGATGTCGGTCTTTTCCTTTGTCCGCAGTTCTTCCGCATAATCGAAGAGGATGATTCCGTTCCGGACGATGATGCCGATGAGCGAAATCAGTCCCAGCACGGCGGTGATGCTGAAATCCAACTTGAAAATCCACAGCCCGAAGGCGGCGCCGAACAGACAGAGCGAACTGATGACCATCGTCAGCACGGCGATGGAGATCTTTTTGAAGTGCAGGGCCAGGAAAAGGAAGAGGATCAGGCAGGCGGCGAAGAAGGAACTTACAATGCCGGGAAGCACTTTCTTGTTTGCATCGGAAAGCCCCGTATAGGTAAGACTGACCCCTTCCGGGAGGTCCGGCAGGACGTTCGAATCGATGAAGTGCCTGATTTTCTTTTCCGCGGCGGGCTGGCTCTTGTGGGATTTGAGGTCCGCGCTGACCCGCATCGTGGGTGAACCGTTGATACGGACCAGTTTCTCCCTGCTCCACGAGGGTTTGATGCTGGCGATCTGCCGGAGCGGGACATTGGAGCCGGGGATGATGCCGGCGACCATCTGGTTGCCGATGGCGTCGTAGGTCATATCGTCGTGGACCGAAGTGGAATAGAGGTTGACCGGAACGGCGGTGCTGCCCTCGTAGATATCCGTCAGTTTGATGCCGCCGAAACTGCCGCCCAGCGACAAGGCGAGCAGGGTCCGGTTGAAACCCATCCGGGCGGCTTCCTCGGGGTCCAGTTCCACTTCCACCTCCGGCAGGTAGTTGTCCGTGTCGCTGTGTATCCATTTCAGTTCATCGGACATCGTGTACATGAAGGCCTGGATGTTTTCCGCGGCGCGGGCCAGTTCTTCCCGGTCGTCGCCGTCCAGTTGGATGGAAACCGGCTCGTTGGTGGCCTGGTAGTCCATCTGCTTGAAGTGGATGAGGGCGTCGGGTAGGATATGTTCGTACTTGCTCTCATAGTCGGAGAGCAGACGGTTCGTATCTTCGAAGGATTCGGTCTTGACAATCAACTGTGCCGTGCGGGGGGAGGGCAGCAGGGGATTGTAAGTGGCATTGAAGCGCGGGGCGCTGATTCCGGTGAAGGCGGTGACGGACTTGACCCGGGGGTCCGCACGCAGGAGGGTGCTGATGCTGTCCGCCGCTTCCTTCGTCCGGTCTATGCTGCAACCGCCCTCCATATAGATTTCCACGACGAAATAATCCCGGTTCGACTTCGGCAGCATCTGGACGTTGAGGCGGGAGAACATCAGGCCGCCCAGTCCCAGGAAGATGAAGCCGCCGATGATGGTGAGGGTAGCGTGGCGGAAACACCATTCCAGGGCCCTGTCATAGCGTCGCTGGATGAAGCCGAAGAAGGCCTCCTGTCCCCGCGTGAGCAGGCTGGCTTTCTTTTGTTCGCTTTTGGGACGGATAAAAGCCACTTCCAGCGACGGAACGACCGTCACCGCATACAGCAGCGAGGTCATCAGGGCAATCGTGATCACCCAGGGGAAAAGTTTGATGAAGTCTCCCAGGTAGCCGTGGATGAGCAGTTTGACGGGGAAGAACATCAGACAGATGGCGAGCGTGGCGACAAAGGTGGGGAAGAAGAGTTCCCTGGCGCTTGCCGCCGCCGCATTGGTCCCCTTGAGTCCCCGCGAGAGTTTGTCCATATAGCCGTCCATCGTGATGATGGAATCGTCCACGATCATGCCCAGTACGGCGATCAGCGCGGCCAGGGTCACGGTGTTCACTTCCATCCGGGTGATGAACATCACCGCAAGGGTGATGGCGATACACACCGGGACGCCGGAACTGGCGATGAGTGCGGAGCGCAGGGGAAAGAGCAGGAGCATTACGGCGATAACCACCAGCATCGCGATCAGCAGGTCCCGGAGGAAGGACCACACCGATATGGCCACCACCTTGGGCTGGTCGCTGACGCGGCTGAGCTTGACGCTGTCGGGCAGAAGCCTGCAGTAGTCGGCGATGACCTTGTCCACCTCTTCGCCAAAGGCGACGATATTGTTACCCGGACGCATCACGACGTCGATGATCAGGCAGTTGTTCCCGTTGTAGGTCACGCTGCCCGCCCCCTTCTTATACCGGCGGGTAATCGTGGAAATGTCTTTCAGGCGGACGTTGTTTCCCGCCGGGTCGCTCCATACCAGGCGTTCTCCGACTTCGCGCTCGCTGCTGATGGGGTTCTTCACCCTGACGGAAGATTCCACATAGGAGGTCTTGAACCTGGCGGTGGGGGCCGGAAGGCTGTTGATGTTGTAATCCAGAGCCAGGGTAGTGGGGCTCAAGCCGTAGGCGGACATTTTTTCGCGGTCCAGCAGTACGGCGATTTCTTCCGTCTGCTTGCCCATGACGGAGGCTTTCGAGAGGTCCGGGAGTTTCCGCAGGCGGCGGCACAGTCCCTCGGCGTAATCCTGCAGTTCGCGGTAACTCTTGTCGTCAGATTCCATCGCGATGAGCATCGAACTGGTGTTGCTGAAATCATCCAGCACGCCGATCGCCACGACCCCCGTCGGCAGCAGTTTCTGCTGCTGGTTCAGCCCCAGTTTGAGCTTCGACCAGACCTCGTCCTTTTTCTTCTGGCTGACATTCAGGTCCACGAAGATATAACAGATGCCGTCGTAACTTTCCGATATGCAACTGGCACGCCGGATTTCCTTGAAAGTGAAGAGGTATTCTTCGAGGGGCTTGGTCAACTGGAGTTCCACTTCCTCGGCGCTCGCCCCCGGATAGATGCCCGCTATCAGGCCCAAGCAGATCTGAAATTCCGGGAACTCGTCCTTGTTCATCATAAACAGGCCGAAGATGCCGGTCACTATGCTCAGAAGTACGAGAAGATAAATCCCGTACTTGCGCTTGATGGCGCCGGAAACCCAGTGTCCGATCTCCAGGGTCATGACTTCCGCTGCGTGTTCACCCTCATCCCGGAGGATACCTTCCGGCTGCCCTCGACGATGATTTCCGTTCCTTCTTCAATGCCTTCGCTGAGGATGACCCCGTCTCCGGAGAAGCCTTCCGTCCGGACATATATCTTGTTGACGCAGCCTTTCTCCACCGTCCAGACGAAACGGCCGTTCCCGTCCGTCTTGATGGCGCTGGCGGGGACGACGAGCGATTTCCTGCCCTGGGAGGACAGGATGACCTTGCAGACCATTCCGGGCATCAGCCCGCTGACGGGCGCGTCGGTCTTGATGCTGCAATTATAACTGTGCGAGAGCAGGGAGGCCGTCACGCCCTTGGATATCACCTTGCCCTTTACGGTCTTGTCCAGCGCGGAGATTTCCACCTTGGCGCGCAGGCCTTCCTGTACGGAGGAAAATTCAATCTCCGGGATGGAGAAATCGATGGTCAGGTCCGTAATGTCTACGACGGAAACCAGCGGTTCCGCGAGGGCCGCTTCTACGCCGACGGAGGTGTAGATCCGGTCCACGACACCGTCGAACGGCGCCCGCAGGGTCTGTTTCGCGTAGGCAACGGCGGCTGCCTTTTCCGCCGCCTGGGCCTGTTCGAAGAGCGTGCGCACCTCCACCATCTTGACTTCGGGAATGCTGCCGGCGTCGAAGAGTTTCTGTGCGCGTTCCAGCCCGTCCTGTGCCTGGGAAAGCCGGGCTTTGGCCATTTCGTAGGCGCTGCAGACGGGTTGGGATTCGATGCGTGCGACCTCGCATCCCTGCTTGACTGTCGCTCCTTCCCTCGCGGAAAGGGAAACGACGGTTCCGGGCGCGGGGGCGCGGAGAATGGAGGCGTTGGACGCCTTGACGGTGCCTACATACACTTTCTCGGCGCTGCTTTCGGAGAACCGGGCTTCCATCACGACGACGGTCAGCAGCGGTTCCTCGGACTTGCCGTGGCTGAGAATCTTGGAAGTCAGGTGGCTGATCTTGTCGTTGCGGCAGGCGGTCAACAGGACCGCGGCAAGGAACAGGACGCTGATTTTCAGAAACTTATTCATTCCGGCTTGCAACACATTCCACGGCAGAGCGGGTCACTGTCCCTTTCAGGAGCAGTCCATTCACATTCCCCGAATACTCAAAATTAAACAGGATATCCTTGCCCGATTTCCGGCCGGTGCCGCTCATCGTCAGTTCGGTGTCGAACCCGGGGAGAAAGTCCAGCCCCATTTGAGGGGTGAGGTGGACTTTGCGGGGACGCGGCATCAGGACGAGGGCGGAACGGGAAACCTTGGCGTCAAACACCAGCACACCCCCGCCGATGATGTTCATCGAAACTTTCAGGGACCCGTCTTTGGCCGCATTGATATGCATCTGGCCGATTTCGGTGGCCGTCATCAGGGTATAAGTATTGTCTTCCCCCTGAACTTCGATATTCCCGGAGGTCTTGAAACTGTAGTTCCCCTGGAAAAGTTGGGGGCCGTCCTTGGTGCAGGCGCAAAGCATCAGCAGAATCATCGCCGGCAAGGCGGGGCGGAAAAGACGCAAAAATTTTATCATCGGATTCAATCTTATCGGAATTGTTCAAAGGAGAAGGCTCCCCAGGGAAGGTCTGCGTCGGCCATTCCCTTGTCCAGGATTTCCACGATGTGCATCAGGAGGGGGAAGTCCTTCAGGTCCAGTTGCCCCAGTTCCGCCTTGCGGCGCACGGCCTGGCCCATGACCCGGGTGATGACCAGCGATTCGAGCGTGACGCCGGCCAGCGCCTCGGTGACTTCGTCGAAGTTGAGTCCCTTGCCCATCAGGATGCCGCAGCGGCGGGTGCGTCCGGAAAGAATGGTGACATAAAGGTCTCCCAGTCCGATGGCCTCCGACTCGAAACTGCCGCCCTGCATCTGCATCAGGGCGTGGATTTCCCGCACGGCCTGGGTGAAGGTGCCGGCCTGGGAGTTGTAATGCTGGGGTTCATCCTCGCCGTGCCAGCGGATGTTCAGCCCGACGGCCAGCGATACGGCCATCGCATAGGCGTTCTTGAACGCCACGGCGCTTTCCAGGCCGATGACGTCATCCGTGAGGGAGATATGGTAGTAGGGGCGCTCCAGGGTCTCTTTCATCATGCGGAGTGCCTGGGCGTCCCGTCCGCAGAAGCCGACGGCCGAGGGGTCCATGAACACCAGGTCTTCGCTGATGCAGGGACCGCCGATGGCGCAGATTTCCCGCCGGATGCCCGCTTTGGCCAGTTCCCGCTCCCAATATTCGGGGTAAGAGATGAGGGTGCCGTCTTCCAGCCCGATCAGCCCCTTGGCCGCACTGAGGACGGGAATGGAGGGGTCGAGTTGCTTGAGCACTTCTTCCAGGAACCAGTCGATGCCGAAGGAGGAAACGCCGCCGATGATGAAATCGGCTCCTTCCACCGCGTTCTTCCAGTCCTTGAAATGGTAGTATTTTACGCTGTCCGGGAAAGGCCGGCAGAATTTTTCGTGTTTGTGGGTTTTGAGGTAAGTGTCAATGGTGGCGTCATCCGAGCAGGTGCCGACAATGCGGACCTCGTGGCCGTTTTCCGCTGCGGGGAAGGCCAGCGCCGAACCCATCATGCCTGCCCCGATGATAGTGACTTTTCTTTTTATCATAAAAACGCAAAAACACAACGAAGGTAGCAAGGATTTTTCTATGGTGCAAGAAAAAAATCCGATTTAATTCCTTATATTTGTAGGTATGAGCCACTTGTTTCTTTTCCATTTGCTTTTTTCGATGCTGGTCATTCCGCCGCAGGCACGCAAGGCCGAGGCGCCCATCGCCTCCATCCAGTCCCTCAACCGGCACGCGGAAGCCGTCAACTCCCACGCCGGAGAGACCTCGCGCAGTACCCTGGAAACGGACTGGCGCTCCAGCGTCATCCTGACGGGGAAGGAACTCGGCCTGGACTATCTGGAGTATCCGCGCCTGAAAATCCTGCCTGACGGCAGTTATCTCCTTTTCTATCAGACAAGGGACCAGGAGGTTAACAAGGATCACGACGGCGTGCTGAGCGCTTTCAGCCCCGACGGGCGAAACTGGGAGCCGGGTCCGGTCGTCTGGGAAAAGACGCCGGTAACGGACCCTGCCGGCAAGGAAAATGTCCGCTACTATGCCACCTGCGACGCTATTCTCCTGCAGAACGGCGATTTGCTGGCCTTCGCGCAGTTCCGTCTCAAGGAAAATTCGCTGCTTTACCGCAAGTCCTGGGGTGTGGCGATGAAGCGTTCCAAGGACCTGGGCAGGACCTGGAGCGAGGAAACCATCCTCTTCCGCGACCGCATCTGGGAGCCGTACGCGATTCAACTTCCCGGCGGGGAAATCCAGCTCTACCTTACCCATACCAATCACGACTGGAAGCCGGCCCTGACCGACATTACTCTGCTCCGCTCCTTTGACAACGGCTATACCTGGGAAACCCATTCCCCGGCGATGCGCTTCGCGGACGGTATTTCCACCGCCGACCGCCAGTCCGTGGATATGCCTGCCCCGGAATCGGAGCAGACCGTGCATTTCACCTCCCAGATGCCCTCGGCGATCCTTCTGCACGACGGAAAGACCGTCTTGACGGTCTCCGAATCGGTGCATATGCATCCGGATCATCCCGCCGACCACGACAAGCGCAAACTGATGCTCACGCTCGGCTGGAACAATGCCGCCTGGCCGCGCGGAACCCTGAGCGGAAGCCAGGAAGGGCCGGAAAAGATTACACGGAATTTCGTCGGAGGCCAGGCTCCCTATCTGGCGCAGTTCCCTTCCGGCGAGACCGTCCTTTCCTATACCGGCAACTGGTGGTACGTCCGGACCGGCAACGAGAAAGGGACGGACCTTGCCAAGGCTCCGTTCTTCTCTCCGATGAAGTTGTTCGCGCGCTGGGGCGGCCTGACCGTCGAGAACGACCATACCGTGCTGGCTACTTCGGCCAATGTGCACAAGGGAGCGGATATGAAAAAGATCAGGGACATCGCCATTGCCACCCTGCGGCTGAACCATACGCTGAAGGCTGGTTCCGGGGCTCCTTCCGTCGATGGGGACAATGCCGACTGGACGGATGTCGACGACGCATTTTTCCTGGGCAGCGAAAGCCAGGCGCAGTGCTGCTTCCGCTTCCGCCAGGACAAGAAAAACCTCTATCTCTGCGTGGACTGCCTGGATGCGGAAGTGGCGGACGGGGATGTGCTGGACCTGTATTTCTCCAACGGTCAGGATCCTTCCTCCATCATCCGGCTCTCGCTGGCGGCCGAAAAAGGGGAAATCTCGCTCGGTACGCAAAGCGCCGGGATGAAGGCGAAAAACTATCCCGGAGAGGGGTATGTGGCGGAAATCGCCATCCCGAAGGACCGGCTTCCGCTGGCCAAGGGCATTTTCTTCAACGCGGTCCTTACCAAGGGTGAAATGACCGACGGGTTCAATTTCCGCACCCTCGACAAGGTGGACAACTGGTTCAAAATTAAACTGTAGAAACGATGCGACGCAAAGGAATCCTGACGATTTTGTCATTGCTGGCGGCGATGCTGGCCCCCGCCCGGAGTTTTACGGTGGCGCAGGACGGCAGCGGCGATTTCCTGACCGTACAGGAAGCCGTGAACGCCTGCCCGGATTATAGCCACAAGGTCATCACGACGATTTATGTCAAGGCCGGCTTCTACCGGGAACAGGTGACGATTCCCCACAACAAGTTCCGCCTGCATTTCATCGGCGAGGGGGCCGAAAAGACCGTCATCAGCTGGGGAAAGTATGCGCGCCAGACCTGGCCGGACACCGAGGACCCGGTAGGGACTTCCGGCAGCGCCTCGGTCTATATCCATTCGAGTTATGTCACGTTCGAGGACATCGGCTTCGAGAATACGGCGGGGGAGGGACCGGACATCGCCCAGGCGGTGGCGGTGTTTACCGACGGCGACTTCCTCTATTTCAAGCGCTGCCGTTTCATCGGCAATCAGGACACCCTCTACACTTACGGCCGCTATGGCAAGAACGGCGGCATCAAGCGCAATTATTACCTGGACTGCTACATCGAGGGGACGACCGACTTCATCTTCGGCCCGTCGATCTGCTGGTTCGAGCGCTGCACGATCCATTCCAAGAAGAACAGTTATGTCACCGCCGCGTCGACGCTGCCGGGGCAGAAGTGGGGCTATGTCTTCCACCGCTGTACGCTGACGGCGGCTCCGGGCGTGGATAAATGCTATCTGGGCCGTCCCTGGGGCGCCTTCGCGCGGACCGTATTCCTGGAATGCGAACTGGGGGCGCATATCCTCCCGCAAGGCTGGCGTTCCTGGAACAAGCCCGACAAGCCCAAGACCGAGCCCAACTGCTATTACGCCGAATGGGGCAATACCGGTCCCGGCGCCGATCTGTCCGGCCGCGTTCCCTGGGCCCGTCAGCTGAGCGACGAGCAGGCCGCCGAATATACTTTTGAAAACGTAATGTTCCAGGTGCAGGACGGTATCGTCTGGGACCCGGAAAACAACCGATGATGATGAAAAAACTGCCCTCTCTTCTGCTTCTGCTGCCTCTGGCGTTCCTCCTCTCCTGCAAGGGAGCGGATCCGGAACCCGTCGATCCGCCCTCTCCTCCTACTCCGCCGACGCCGGTGGACCGTTACGCGGAATTCAAGATTCCGGCCGCGGAAGAAGACGGGGTGGCCCGGGCCTTCCCGGGTGCCGAGGGCGGTGGAATGTACACGACCGGCGGCCGGGGCGGCAAGGTGATTCACGTGACCAACCTCTATGACAGCGGCTCCGGTTCGCTGCGTGCGGCGCTGGGTGAGAGCGGAGCCAGGACCATCGTCTTTGACGTGGCGGGGACCATCGAACTCAAGAGCGACCTGAAAATCAGCCGCGGGAACGTGACCATCGCCGGACAGACGGCCCCCGGAGACGGCATCTGCCTGAAAAATTATTCCGTCAACGTCAGCGCCGGGAACGTGATCATCCGCTTCCTGCGCTTCCGGCTCGGGGACAAGGCGCCCTGGACGGATGCGGACATCGCCGCAGGCAAGGCGGACGGGGAAGACTGCATCTGGGGCCGTTATCAGGAGAACCTGATCCTGGACCATTGCTCGATGTCCTGGAGCGTGGACGAGGCGGCTTCCTTCTATGGCAACGAGAACTTTACGATGCAGTGGTGCCTGATCGCCGAGTCGATGAAGAACTGCCGGCTGCACACCAAGGGCAATCACGGTTATGGCGGGCTCTGGGGCGGCAAGAACGCCTCCTTCCACCACAACGTACTGGCGCACCACGACAGCCGCAACGCCCGCATCGACCATCCCCACATCTATGAGAACCACAAGGCGCCCGCCCGCCGCGGCAACGTGGACCTCCGCAACAATGTCATCTACGACTGGGGCGACAACAACACCTACGGCGGCGAGGGGGGATGGTTCAACCTCGTGAACAACTACTACAAGCCGGGGCCTTCGTCCAAGGACCGGAAATGGATTGCGGACCTGGACGCCGTCTATTCCAAATGCAGCACCTGCGGGGAATCGAACATCGACCACGGCTACTGCGCCCTCTATATTTCCGGCAACGTGCATACGAAATATGCGTCAATTACTGCGGACAACGCCACCGGTATCAACTGGCACAACGGTTCGGAGCACGCGAATTATAAGAAGCCGCTTTCCTCTCCGCTGGCCCTGACGGGAAAGGGCGGGCGCGATGCGTACGTGACCACCCATTCCGCCGCCGATGCCTGTTCGCTGGTGCTCAAGGATGCCGGCGCCTCCCTGCGCAAGGATGAGGTGGACAGCCGCATCCTTTCCAGCATCGAGAACGGCACGGGACGGATTATCAACGATATCGACGATGTCGTTGCGCTCTATGGCAGTGCCTGGCCGGCCCTTTCCGCCACCGCCGAGGAACTGGAAGCGGTGCAGGACAGCGACGGCGATGGAATGCCGGACGCCTTCGAGGAAAGTTTCGGCCTGGATAAGAACAGCGCCGCGGACGGCAATGCCACGACCCTGGACAAACACAAGCGATATACCAACCTGGAAATGTATCTCCACTATCTGGTGCGCAGCCTTACGGCCGCCCAGGTGGCGGGAGGCAGTTATGATACCTTATGATGAAAAAGACACTGTTTTTTGTGGCGGCGGCCCTTTGTCTGGCTGCCTGCAGCGCTCCCGCGGAGCGCAAGGTGATGGCGCGATTCGTGCCGGAGCGTTATGACGATTTTATTTTCGAGAACAACCTGATCGTGGGGCGTTTCTACGGCCGTGCGCTGGAAGCCGACGTCCCCGGCGGGCATCTCGTTTCCCCCGGCATCGACATCTGGGTGAAATATCCCGGCGCTTTGGTCGCGGACAGTATGTACGTGAACGAACTGGTGAACGGCCGGACCTATCACAAGAACTGGGGAATGGGCAAGGACTGTTATAAGGTGTCCAAGACCCTCGGCGCCGGCGCCTCCGTTCCGGTAGGGGACTCCGGCCTGTTGATGCCCGACCACAATTTCCTCTCGTACGACATCCTGGAAGACGGTCCGTCCAAGGTCGTTTTCGTCCTCCATTACGCACCCTGGGAGGCCGAGGGCAAGACCCTCTCCCTCGACAAGAAGGTGACGGTCCTTCCCGACACCCATTTCTGCCAGGTGGAGGATACCTATACCTTTACCGGTGCCGACAGCCTGGAGATTGCGGCCGGCATTTTCCGTCATCCCGCACAGGAAACCATCGAAGAGGAACTGACCCTCGCGGACCGTTATGCCATCTGGGAGAAGGCCTCCGACCAGAGCGTGGAGCCTGAAGAAGGGCGGGTCGGCGTGGCCGTCATCGTGCCCGGTGCGCAGCGGGTCTTCGTCACAGAAGACGGTATTCACGGCCTTTGCAGCCGCTTCGTCCGTTCCGGCGAGCCGTTCGTCTATTCCTTCGGCTCCTGCTGGAGCCAGGGCGACATTACCACCGCCGCCGACTGGTTCGCCGCCGTCCGGGCCCAATAGCGCTGCGGCAACTCTGGCGCCGCTGGCGGAAGGAGTTATAACCTGCCAACTCTGGCGCAGCACGCCTTCCTCCGGTTTTTGGCCGATTTTCCGTGTTAAGCCGTGCTGCCAGCACGGCTTAACCTGTTTTTTCGCCCTTTTTCCGGAGTCCCGCGTGCCGGGAAGTGACGGGGTGTAAAAAGATTACAGAGACGCTATGGTCTCGCGTGACAAAGCGGTGATTTCCGCAATTTCATCAATGTCCATTCCGCGCGCCTTCAGGTTCCTGGCAATGGCCTCTTTCTCTGCGGCCACTTTGGCCTCACCCTTGGCTACTCCTGCGGCAAGACCTTCAGCAAGCCCCTCAGCCCGTCCTTCCTTCTTTGCGTAGGCAATCTGGTTGATGATGTCGCGTTGGGTGGTCATGTCGTTGATGTATTTGGTTCTTTCTTCGGCCGTAAAAGTAGCAATTTCCGCGGAATCAAACAAACGCGACAGCAGTTCGCTCTGCCCTGCGGACTCGGGGCGGTCCGACATCAACTCCCCGTCCTCTTTTCTACGCAGGGCGTAACGGTATAGGACCTCGTCGCTTCCCTTATGGAGGGAGAAGTCCATGATGCCGATGAAGTAGACGGACGGGAAATCGTAGCTGAGGCTTCCTCGCCTGACCTGTTGCTGGACGGCGAAACTGGAGTTGAAGATGGCCCTTTCGTAGAATGCCTCCTGCCGGGCGAGTTGGAGTTCCACGATGAAGCGTCGCCCGGAGGTGTCGGTGGCGGCAATGTCGACGCGGATGTCCTTGTCAGTATCGTCGGGATTGACGTACTCCTGCGGGGAGAGGGTGAGTTCGGAAATCTCCCGTTCGGGGATCAGTTCCTGGAGCAGCAGTTGGAGGAGGCGCTTGTTGGGTTCGGTCCCGAAACTGCGCTTGAACCAGCGGTCCATCAGAATATCGGCATAGCGTCCGATATGGATTTCATTGTTGTTGGCATTAGATGTCTTCATAGTGCATTACGTTTTCCGGTTTTGTTTTCAATACTCCCTCACGACGGCATCTTCAAAGGAGTAGAAACTCCCGTCACAGACGATGACGTGGTCCAGCAGTTTCAAAGTGAAGGCTGCGAGGGCCTTCTTAAGGCTGCCTGTCCCCTGGATGTCCGCCCGGCTGGGCCGCGGGTCTCCGGAAGGGTGGTTGTGGACCAGAATCAGCGAGGAAGCGTTCCGTTCCAGGGCCGCCCGGGCAATCTGCTTGACATCAAGCGAGGTGGAGGCCCAACCTCCGGAGGTCATTTTCTCTGCGTCAACGGGGATGTTCCCCACATTCAGATAAATCATCCAGAGTTCTTCGTGATCGATCCCCTTCAGGCGCGGCAGCATATATTCCGCCACCGCCCGGCCACAGGAGAGCGGCGTTCGTTGCAGCGCCGGCTTCTCCGCCAGAAAACGCCGCCCCAGTTCCAGTGCCGCCATTACCGACGCCGCTTTATAAAGGCCGATCCCCTTGAAGGCGCAGGCCCCTTTTCCGGACAGGGCGAACAGCCCGCTCAATGTGCCGCCGGCCGCGGCAAGCAGGCGGCGTGCCTGGTCCAGCGCCGTTTCCCCCTTGGCACCTGTCCGCAGCAGGATCGCCAACAATTCTCCGTTACTCAGGCCGGATGGGCCCAGTTCGAGCATTTTTTCCCTCGGCCGCTCCGCCGCCGGTAAATCTTTCAGTTTCATCATTATCTTCCTCAAATTGCCCAAAGATGGATGTATGAAACGTAAAAAATGTTCAAAAACGTAAAAATTATTACCTTTGAGGTCGCGAAAAACCACATTTGTATGAAAACGATAGCAAAAATGTCATTGATTGTCCTGGCGGGCCTCTCCGCCGCAGCCTGCAAACCCCAGAAGGAAAAAGACTTCAAATACACCCTCGACCAGTTCGCCGACATCAAGGTGATGCGCTATACCGTACCCGGCTGGGAGGATTTGAGCCTGCAGCAGAAAGCCTATGCCTATCATCTCGCCGAAGCGGCCAAGTGGGGCAACGAAATCCACTGGGACCAGAACTGCCGGTATAACATCACGCTCAAACATACCCTGGAGGCCATCCTGAAAGATTATAAGGGAGACCGGAACTCGGCGGATTACGCGGCCTTTGAAGAATATGCCAAGCGCGTCTTCTTCTCCGCCGGCATCCACCACCACTATGCGGAAGACAAATTCTTCCCCACCTGCCCGGCACAGTATTTCGATGCCTTGATGGACGCCGTCGGCACCCCTCTGGAAACGCGGGAACTGCTGCTCGCCTATGTCTATGATCCGGCGATGTATCCGCAGCGCCGCAGCACCCGCACGGACGGGGACATCGTCAAACTTTCCGGTGTCAATTTTTATGACGGCGTCACCCGTGCCGAGGTGGAACAATACTATGCCTCCATTGAAGATAAGAACGATCCGCACCCCGTTTCCTATGGCCTGAACACGAAGGTCGTGAAGGAGAACGGCCGCGTGGTCGAACTGCCCTGGAAGTCCGGCGGCATCTACGGCCCCGCCATCGACAAGATCTGCGAAGAACTGGAAGCGGCGGCCTCCTACGCCGAGAATGACCTTCAAAAACAGGCCCTGGAGCGCCTGATTGCCTACTATCGCAGCGGCGACCTCCGGGAATGGGATGCCTTCAACATCGAATGGGTCAAGGACACCATCGGGACGGTGGACTTCGTCAACGGCTTCGTCGAAGACTACAATGACCCGCTCGGCCGCAAGGGCTCCTGGGAAGGTCACGTCAATATCAAGGATGCGGCAGCCTCCAAGCGCACGGAACTGCTGGCGGCGAACGCACAATGGTTCGAGGACAATTCCCCCACCGACCCGCGCTTCAAGAAGAGCACGGTGAAGGGCATCAGCGCCAAGGTCATCAACGCGGTCTGTCTCTCAGGCGACGCCTACCCTGCCACGCCCATCGGCATCAACCTGCCCAACGCGGACTGGATCCGCAAGGAATTCGGTTCCAAGTCCGTCACCATCGCCAACATCACGCACGCCTACGATTTCAGCGCCGAGGAAATGCCCAACAGCACGCTGAAGGAATTCGCCTGGGATGAAGCGGAAATCGAACTTGCGCACAAATGGGGTTCCTACGCCAGCGAGGTGCATACGGACCTGCACGAATGCCTCGGACACGGCTCCGGTCAGTTGCTGCCGGGTGTTGCCGCCACGGCGATGGGCGAGTACGCATCGACGCTGGAAGAAGCGCGCGCCGACCTCTTCGGCCTGTGGTTCGCCGCGGATCCGAAACTCGTCGAACTGGGCATTATGCCCGACCCGGAGGCTTACAAGGCCGAATATGCGGGATACATCCGCAACGGCCTGATGGCGCAGTTCACCCGCGTGGAACTGGGCCGGCCGAATACCGAAGCCCATATGCAGAACCGCAAACTCATCGCCGAATGGTGCTATGAGAAGGGCGGCTCCATCGAAAAGCGCGTCCGCGACGGGAAGACCTACTTCTGCGTAGTGGATTACGCCCTGCTGCGCGAGCAGTTCGGCGAGTTGCTGGCGGAAATCCAGCGCATCAAGTCCGAAGGCGATTATGCCGCGGGCAAGGCGCTGGTGGAGAAGTATGCGGTCAACATCGACCCGGACATCCACCGCGAAGTGCTGGAACGCTACAAGGCGCTCGGGCTCAAGCCTTATGGCGGTTTCCTCAACCCCGACATCGTGCCGGTGGAGAAAGGCGGCGCCATCGTGGACTACAAACTGGTCTATCCGGAAAGCCTGCTGGGCCAGATGCTCAACTACACCAAGTACAATACGTTATAACTCCTTCCGCCAGCGGGCGATGGGAATGCCCAGTTGGTCGCGGTATTTGGCGATGGTGCGCCGGGCTACCTCGTAGCCTTTCTGCTGCATCGCCTCGACCAGTTGTTCGTCGGTGAGGGGCTTGCGTTTGTCCTCCGTGGCGATACATTCGGACAGCGCCTTCTTGAGTTCGCGCGTGGAGACTTCCTCGCCCTCGCTGTTCTCCATCCCCTCGGAGAAGAAATACTTCAACGGATAGATTCCGAAGGGCGTTTCGATGTATTTGCTGCTGACGACGCGGGAGACGGTGGAGATGTCGAATCCGGTGATTTCGGCGATATCCTTGAGCACCATCGGCTTGAGGGAGGCGTCGTCGCCGCTCTCGAAAAATTCGTACTGATAATCGAGGATGGCCTGCATCGTCTTCTGCAGGGTATTGTGCCGCTGCTTGACCGCTTCCACGAACCATTTGGCCGAATCGAGTTTCTGCTTGACGAAGGTGACGGCCTCCTTCTGTGCCCGCTGCGACGCGCCCTGCGCATCCATCAGCATTTCGGCATACTTGCGGTTTACCCGCAGTTGGGGGATGTTGAAACGGGGCATATCGAAGCCCAGGCGCCCGTCCTCCCGTTCCGTCAGCACGAAATCGGGGACGATCTGCTGGGTACGGTCCTCATAGGCATTGTCCACCTGTCCGCCGGGAGCAGGGTTCAGCCGCACGATCTTGGCGGTGGCGGCTTTCAGTTCATCGGCGCTCAACTGCAGCCGGTTCATAATCTTCTGAAAATGCCGGTTGGAGAATTCCGTATAGCACGATTCCAGGATGCGCTCGGCATTGCGGACTGCGTCGCTGTCCTTCTGGCTGCGCAGTTGCAGTAACAGGCATTCGCGCAGGTCGCGGGCGCCGATTCCGGGCGGATCGAAACCCTGCACGACCTTCAGCATCTTCTCCACTTCCTCCTCGTCGGTTTCGATGCCGGCGCGGAAGGCCAGATCGTCCACGAGCGTGGGGAGGTCGCGGTCCAGATAGCCGTCGTCGTTGAGGCTCCCGATGATGAAAAGGGCGATTTCCCGTTCGTGGGGCGTCAGGTCGCAGTAGCCTAACTGGTCGCGCAGGCTCTGGGTGAAACTCTCGTGGATGGAAAAGGTGTTGTATTCCGGCATCGGGTCCTTGCCGCGGTTGTTCACCCGCAGTTTGTAGGGCGCGATGGTGTCGTCCTCCTGTAATTCGTCCAGGGAGATTTCCGTGCGTTCTTCGTCACTTTCGGGGTCGGGCGTGTCGTCCAGGACGGGATTCTGCTCCAGTTCGGCGCGGATGCGCTGCTCGAGTTCCTGTACGGGGAGTTCGATCAGTTTGATGGTCTGAATCTGCAGCGGAGAGAGTTTCTGCTGCTGCTTCATTTCCAGTCCTTGTCCCAGCCCGGCCATCCTACTGTTCTCCTTCTTCTGTCCCAGGCGTCACCGGCGTCAGCGCCGCTTCCATCAGGGCTTTCCGCTCGCTGGGAAGGGTGGGGTAGCGGAAGGTTTCGCCCACGGGGAAGCAGCCCGGGAAGGTCTGCCGGATGCGCTTGATTTCCCTTGCCGCGTCGGTCTTGGTGCGGAAATACCCCGCCGTGACCTTGTAACTGGAGTGGGAATAACTGCGCTCGACGGGGATGTCCGGATACGTGGCCTTGAACGTGGCCAGCGCCTTGGCGGACTCCAGGTCGGAGTTTTTCCCGTTCCCGGTATAGATGCGGATGCGGAACCCGTTGACGGTACTTTTTTCATTCAACTGCATCTGCTCCTCGAAGGCCTCGCGCACCGCGTCGCCCTGGGTCACTTTCACCGCCGGGGAAAGTTCGGTCAGGATGTCCGACTGCGCCTTCGCCGCAAGGCAGCAAAGGAGACAGGAAAACAGCAGTATCGTCTTTTTCATCGGTTTCAAAACATTTTCAGCAGGTCTTCCATCGGGATATCCTTGTACTCGAAGGTACGCCGCAGCCCGCTTTTCAGCGAAATCAGTGCCACGATATCGACGGTATAGGCGGCCTGTGTGTTGCCGGCCAGCGAGGTGAAGAGCGACAGCATCCCGCCTTCTCCCATCAATTCCCCGTTCAGGGGAACCCGGTAATCCTTGACGCATTTCCCCTCGACGAAGATGTCCGAGGCGGTGACTTTCAGAAAGGCTTCCCCGTCGCGCTTGATCATTCCGTGCACGTCCCGGATAATCAGGTCCGTCGCCGGATTGTCCACGGTCAGGGTGACCATCGCATCCAGCGCGCGCAGCCCCGTCGGCGTGACGGAGTGCAGCTGGCAGTCCGTAATCTTGATATTCTTATAGGAATTGACGCAACTGCAGAGCAGCGCGGCAGCCAGCAGGAATGCAGGAAGGAAACGTTTCATCGGGACAAAGATAATAAAAATATCTCTATCTTTGCGCCGATGAAAAAGGTCTATATCGAGACATACGGCTGCCAGATGAACGTCAGCGACAGCGAGGTGGTGCTTTCCCTGCTCGCCGATGCGGGCTACCAGCGCACGCAGGATATCGCCGCCGCCGATGTCATTTTCGCCAATACCTGTTCCGTACGCGACAATGCCGAACAGCGCATCCGCGGCCGCATCGAGTACTTCGCGCAATACCGCAAGGCGCGTCCCGGGGTGCTCGTGGGCATCCTCGGCTGCATGGCCGAACGCCTGAAAGAGGCGCTGACGGAATCGGGCAAGGTCGATATCGTCGCGGGCCCCGATGCTTACCGCTCCCTTCCCGCGCTGCTCGAAGCGGCATTCGACGGCCATCCGCAGGTGAACGTGCTGCTTTCGCGTGAAGAAACGTACGCCGATATCAACCCCGTCCGTACCGACGAGGCGGGCGTTTCCGCCTTCATTTCCATTATGCGCGGCTGCAACAACGTCTGCTCGTACTGCGTGGTGCCCTTCACCCGCGGGGCGGAGCGCAGCCGGGATCCGCACAGCATCGTCCGCGAGGCCTGCGACGTCTTCCGGCGCGGCTACCGTGAAGTGACGCTGCTCGGCCAGAACGTCGATTCCTACCTTTGGAAAGGGGCTTCCGGCGAGGAGGTGAACTTCGCGCAACTGCTGGAGCAGGTGGCGCTGATTTCCCCGGAACTGCGCGTGCGCTTCTCCACCTCCAATCCCCAGGATATCTCCGACGAGGTGGTCCAAACGATGGCGCGGCACGAGAACATCTGCCGCCATATCCATCTGCCCGTGCAGTCCGGCAGCAACCGGATGCTGGAAAAGATGCGCCGCCGCTACACGCGGGAATGGTACCTGGAGCGGGTGGCGTTCATCCGCAGCGTCATTCCGGACTGCGGCCTCACGACCGACGTCATCGCCGGATTCTGCTCGGAGACGGAGGAGGACCACCGCGATACGCTGTCCCTCTTCGAGGAGGTGGGCTTCGACGCCGCCTTTATGTTCTGCTATTCGGAGCGTCCCGGAACGCTGGCCGCGCGCAAGTATCCCGACGACGTGCCGCAGGAGGTGAAGGTGCGCCGCCTGAATGAAATCATCGCCCTGCAGGGCCGCAAAAGCCTGGAAAGTTACCGCGCCGATATCGGCAAGACCTTCCGCGTGCTGGTGGAGGGCCCGTCGAAGAAAGGCTCCGGGCAACTTTGCGGACGCGCTTCCAACAACAAGATGTGCGTGTTCGAGGCGCCGGGCTGCAAGGCAGGGGAGTATGTGGAGGTGCGCGTCTGCGACTGCACCTCGGCGACGCTGCTCTGCCAGCCCGTGCAAAAAAACTCTTGCAAGGCTGAAAATTAATCCCTATATTTGCAGTCCCTATTCAACACGGTGCGATTAGTTCAGTTGGTAGAGCACCAGATTGTGGTTCTGGGTGTCGTGGGTTCGAGTCCCACATCGCACCCCAAAGAAAAAGCCTCCCGGGAAAGGAGGCTTTTTCTTTGGGGTGCTGCGCACTACCCCGTTACCCCACCCCCAAACCCCCGCCCTCGGGGCGGTGGCTTAGTCGCAAAGCTCCGAAAGGTTGTGAGGTTAAAATCGGAAATCCCGATTTTTACCGCAGCTTCTTGGGCCGTTCTCATTTTTTTAGGGTATATTTGCAGGCGATGAAGATTCTTGTAACGGGCGCCAAGGGATTCGTGGGACGGAACCTCTGCGCACAACTGAATAACATCCGCGACGGCAAATGGCGCGGCAGCGGGGTCGTGGTCGACGAAGTCTTTACCTATGACCTGGACTCGACGCCGGAGGAACTGGATGCCTGGTGTGCCGCGGCGGATTTCGTTTTCAACCTGGCCGGCGTGAACCGTCCGCAGGACGCTTCCGAATTCATGGCAGGGAACTTCGGCTTTGCATCGACGCTGCTCGACACCCTCAAAAAGCACGGGAATGCCTGTCCGGTGATGCTCAGTTCGAGCCAGCAGGCCTCGCTGACCGGCCGCTTCGGCAACAGCGAATACGGCCGCAGCAAGAAGGCGGGGGAAGAACTGTTCCTGGACTATGGCGCCGAAACCGGCGCGAAGGTGCTGGTTTACCGCTTCCCGAACCTCTTCGGCAAATGGTGCCGCCCCAACTACAATTCCGCGGTGGCGACCTTCTGCAACGCGGTGGCCAACGACCTGCCCTATACGGTCAACGACCCGTCGGTGGAACTGGAACTCCTTTATATCGACGACCTGGTGGACGAGATGATCGCCTGCCTGCGCGGCGGGGAGCACCGTTGCGAGTTCGACGGCCTGACCGTCCTGCCGTCCCCCGACGGCCGCTATTGCTACGTGCCCGTGACGCACAAGGCCACGCTCGGGCAGATCGTGGACCTGCTGGGCCGTTTCGAGGCGCAGCGCCAGACGCTCCTCCTGCCGGAAATTCCCGACGGCAGTTTTGCCAAAAAACTCTACAGCACCTTCCTGAGTTACCTGCCGGCGTCGAAAGTGGCTTTCCCGCTGAAAACCAATGCCGACGCCCGCGGGACCTTCACGGAACTGCTGAAAACCCCCGGCTGCGGCCAGTTCAGCGTGAACGTTTCCCTTCCCGGCGTGACCAAGGGGCAGCACTGGCACAACACCAAATGGGAATTTTTCATTGTCGTGAGCGGGCGGGCACGCATCCAGGAGCGCAGGATCGGCACGGACGAAGTGCTGAACTTCGAGGTTTCCGGAGAGCGGATCGAAGCCGTCCATATGCTCCCCGGCTATACGCACAACATCATCAATCTCTCTGATACAGAACCGCTTGTCACCCTGATGTGGGCCAATGAACTCTTCAACCCCGACAGGCCGGACACTTATTTTGAACCCGTGGAAAATGGATTACAGTAAGCTTTCTTTCAAGAACGACGGCAGGCTCAAACTGCTGATCATCGTCGGTACGCGCCCGGAAATCATCCGCCTGGCGGCGGTCATCAACAAATGCCGCCGGTATTTCGACACGATGCTCGCCCACACCGGCCAGAACTATGACTATAACCTTAACGGCGTGTTTTTCAAGGATTTGAAACTCGCCGCCCCGGAGGTCTATCTGGACGCAGTAGGCGCGGATCTCGGCGAAACGATGGGCAACATCATCGCCGAAAGTTACCGGCTGATGGTGGCGGTGCAGCCCGATGCGGTCCTGGTGCTGGGCGACACGAACAGCTGCCTCAGCGTCATCGGCGCCAAGCGGCTGCACATTCCCATCTTCCATATGGAGGCGGGGAACCGCTGCAAGGACGAATGCCTGCCGGAGGAGACGAACCGCCGGATCGTCGATATCATTTCCGACGTGAACCTCGCGTACAGCGAGCACGCGCGCCGCTACCTCGCCGAATGCGGGCTGCCGAAGGAGCGTACCTACGTGACCGGTTCGCCGATGGCGGAAGTGCTGCACGAGAACCTGGCGGAGATCGAGGCTTCCGACGTGCATCAGCGGCTGGGGCTGGAAAAGGGCCGCTACATCCTGCTGAGCGCGCATCGCGAAGAGAATATCGACACGGAAAAGAACTTCCTTTCGCTGTTCGGCGCCATCAATGCGATGGCGGCGAAGTACGATATGCCGATCCTGTATTCCTGCCATCCGCGCTCCCGCAAGCGCCTGGAGGCCTCCGGCTTCCAACTGGACAAGCGCGTCATTCAGCACGAACCGCTGGGTTTCCACGATTACAACTGCTTGCAGATGAATGCATTTGCGGTGGTTTCCGACAGCGGCACCCTGCCTGAGGAAAGCAGTTTCTTCACGAGCGTGGGTCATCCTTTCCCCGCCGTCTGCATCCGTACTTCGACCGAGCGTCCGGAGGCATTGGACAAGGCCTGCTTCATTCTCGCGGGCATCGATGAAAAATCCCTGCTGCAGGCCGTCGATACCGCCGTGGAGATGAACAAGGCCGGAGACTTCGGTATCCCCGTCCCCAATTATGTAGACGAGAACGTTTCCACCAAGGTCGTGAAGATCATTCAGTCTTACACGGGCGTGGTGAACAAGATGGTCTGGCGGAAGTTCTAATCCCGCTTGAAAATATCCCGGGTATAGACCTTTCGGGCGACATCGCCGAGCGCATCTTCAAAGCGGTTGGCGATGATGCAGTCCGATGCGGCCTTGAAGGCGTCGAGGTCGTTCACCACCTCGCTGCCGAAGAAGGTGCTCCCGTTTTCCAGGGACGGTTCATAGACGATGACTTTCGCACCCTTGGCCTTGATGCGTTTCATAATGCCCTGGATGGCGCTCTGGCGGAAATTGTCCGAACCGGATTTCATCGTCAACCGGTACACCCCGACGGTTACGCATTTCTCCTTGGCGGTGTCGTAAGTGCTTGATGCCGTGTAATATCCTGCCTTTTCCAGTACCCGGTCGGCAATGTAGTCCTTGCGCGTGCGGTTGGAATCGACAATGGCCTTGATGAGGTTTTCCGGCACGTCGTTGAAGTTGGCGAGCAACTGCTTCGTGTCCTTGGGCAGGCAGTAGCCGCCGTAGCCGAAACTGGGGTTGTTGTAATGGGCGCCGATGCGCGGGTCGAGACAGACCCCGTCGATGATCGCCCGGGTGTCCAGCCCCTTCATCTCGGCGTAGGTGTCCAGTTCATTGAAGAAACTGACGCGCAGCGCCAGGTAGGTATTGGCGAAGAGTTTGACCGCTTCGGCCTCGGTGCTGCCCATAAAGAGCACGGGGACATCCTCTTTCAGCGCCCCCTCCCTGATGAGGGCGGCGAAGGTCTCGGCGGCCTCCCGGTTGTCGTCGTAGCCCACGATGATGCGGCTGGGGTAGAGGTTGTCGTAGAGGGCCTTGCTCTCGCGCAGGAATTCCGGGGCGAAAATAATCTTCGGGAAACCATATTTCTCCCGCACGTGCCGCGTATAACCTACCGGAATCGTGGACTTGATGACCATCACGGCCTCCGGATTGACTTCCAGGACCAGTTCGATGACCTCTTCCACGTGGGAGGTGTCGAAGAAATTCTTCTTGGGGTCGTAGTTGGTGGGGGCGGCGATGACGACGAAATCCGCGTCCGCGTAGGCGGCGCGGGCGTCCAGGGTGGCGCTCAGGTTCAGTTCCTTTTCCGCAAGATACTGTTCGATTTCCGTATCCTGGATAGGGCTGATGCGCCGGTTGATTTTCTCTACTTTTTCCGGAATGACGTCCACGGCCACCACTTCGTTGCGCTGCGCGAGCAGCGTAGCGATGCTCATTCCCACATAGCCTGTTCCTGCAACGGCAATTTTCATACGCGCAATTTTGTAGCGATGACCACGACGTCCCGGCTGTGTCCTTCGATGTTCCAGCCGCCGAGCGCGTGGGTGAAACGGATTCTGTCCTCAAACATTTTCATCGCCCGCGACAGCGGGGAGCGGCGGCGGAAACTCAGGCTGCCTTCTTCCTCTTTTTCAAGGACATAGCCGCTTGCCTGCATCATTTCGACGACGCCGGGGCGCAGTTCCTCGAAGGAACCGCCCATCGGCACGAATCTTGTCGTATAGCCGAAGCGCGGGTAAATCGCCGCGAAAACCGCCATCAGCAGCGCAATCTGCCAGAGCGAGTCGCGGCCGCCTACGAAGAGTTTGTCCAGGTCGGTTTCCACGAAGTTCAGCGCCATCAGGACGCCGATCATCAGGCTCAGGATGATAAAAAGATAAATGAAATACTTAATGGAGCGGATCAGATATCGCATAGTATCCGCAAATTTAAGAAAATTTGTACATTTGTAAATCAAAAGTTTTTGAATTATGGAAAGAGAAGACCCCCTCAGCCGCATTGAACGCGAAGAGCGCGAAAGGGCGGAACGCAACGCCAGCGGACTCCGTACGCAGAAAATCGTCATCGCCGTCCTGGCGGTCGCAGCCGTTGTGCTGGGTATCCT
>LXOW01185096.1_pt1 | contig 24680 bp, 20 predicted proteins | sample 1368591 | NCBI WGS metagenome assembly LXOW01 (sample SAMN04884650, study PRJNA319009) | bovine gut metagenome | isolation source: Cow rumen | host: Bos taurus | place: Italy: Legnaro (PD) | collected 2014-07-09
ACTGCCAAGTCTGTAGCGGACTTTCACCGCCAAGTAATCGTGCATGCCGAGCACACTATCGCACGGCGCGTAGCGCCGTATATCGCGCGAGCGCAGCGAGCTTATCATGCGCCGCAGGCGCAATTCATGCCGCGCAGCGGCAATTCATGCCACGCATGTGGCAAATCATGCGCGGAGCGCAATTCATGCGCCGGAGGCGCTCCTTCTCGTCCGGCCTCGCCGGACATATCGCACGCGCAGCGCCGCATATCGCATACCGCGAAGCGGTATATATCGCACGGCGCGTAGCGCCGTATATCGCGTTTCGCGCCGCAGGCGCGAAACCAATGCGCCACAGGCGCGAAGCTTATTTCGCCGCGCTTTCCATCCTCAGCAGTATTTCTTTTATATCTGTCAGCACGTCCGCCTGTACCGCGACGTCTTTGATAAAGTCGCGTCTGATCTGCGCCTCGCGCTCTGCCGCCGCCTGCTCTTCCTGCTTCTTCTTTTCGGCTGCGATCTTCGCGCGTTCCTCGGCCGCCTTTATCTCCTTCGCCCTGATGGCGTTCTTGAGCTTCATAAACGATCTTATGACAAGGAAAAGCGACAAGGCGATGATAAGAAAATCGCCGAGGGCCTGCAGGACGAGTCCGAAGTTCACAGCGATCTCGTCGACCGCCTTTATTCCCTCCTTCTCGTTCGCCTCTACGGCGTGAACGAGAACGATTTTCAGCTCGGACAGATCCTTGTGCGGCAGGATCGCCGACGTCAGCGGGTTTATAATGTTCGCCACTATCGAATTGAGCAGCTTGTTGAATGCGGTGGATACGACGACGGCGACAGCCAGATCGATGACGTTGCCTTTGGCGACGAATTTTTTGAATTCCGCCCAGAAGCCGTTGGCTTTCTTCTCGAGCGCTTTCGCCTGTTTGATCGCCTTTTTCAGGTCGCGGTCTGCCTTCTTTTTTGCTTTCTTTTCAGCGCGTCCGCCTTCTTCGGGCTCAGCCGTTTCAGATTCGGTTTCCTTCTCTTCTGCTTTTTCGCTTTCGGCTGCTTCGAGTTTCTCTTCGCTCATTTCTCTTTACCTCCCTATTATTCCTTTGCCGCCGACGTCAGTTTCGCGGCGAATTCGTCCCGCGACATATTCGCGGCTCCCCCGACGAACCCGATGCCGAGCGACTCGGCGCGGGCGCGCGTACCCGGGGTCTGGTCAAGTCCCGAAAGAATCACGGGCTTTGCGTATTTCCCGCCGTAAAAGGCGGACAGTGATTTGATTTCATAAAGCGCCTCGTTCGACACCGCGGTGTTCTTGCAGCTTACGAAAACCGGATACGTTCCCGCGGACAGCACGAGGTCTATTTCGTTTCCGGGCAGATCCGGCGTCGGGTCGGACGGAAGGTTTATCTGAAGACCGGTTTTGCAGTCTGCGAATGCGCCGGTGCGGAACGCCGTGTAATAGGCGTAGAGTTCGAGCAGCCGTCCCGCCTTCGCGTATAGGGCGAGGGCGCCGCCCGACGGGTCGATCGTGAATCCCTCGTATTCCTTTCCGTCCTCGGTGAGCGCGACTCTCTCTCCGGCAAGGCCCGCGCGCCGCAGCGCCTCGTACACCCTTCCGGGACCGTCGCGCCCTTCGTTTACCCGCTTGAGTACCGCCGCGCTTCCGTTGACCGTCCTGAAAATCTGCTTCTGCATGGCGAAGCGGTTCCAAAGGTGCGGAATATTTCGCAGCGCGTCCCAGTATCTGAGGACGGTTGCTTCGGACGCGTCCGGTGCGCCGCTTCCCTCTCCTGCCGCCGCACCGAAGAGCGAAAGCAGCTCGGGTATCTTCATCGGCGACGCGCGTCCGCCGGCTCCGGCGGGATAAGAGAAGACCGCCTCGCCGCGTCTGACGTCGTATCTGCGTACCGAAATATTCCGGTAGAGCCGCATGCCGCAGATGACTCCTACGGCAAGCAGATAAATCTCGCTGCCTCCCGTAATATCAAAGTGATATTCGCTTCCGTCGTCGGGCAGGCGCTCCCGCGCCGCGCGGATGACGGCCTCAGGCGTAGGTTCGTCTATGCGGATAAATCGCGGCTCACTCCCCGTCATTTTCCGCGCAAAGGCGGTTGCCGCGGCGAGATACTGTCCGCTTCGGGGAGAAATATCGCCCGGGAAGTAAAAATAGACCGCTTCGCCGTATTTTTCGCACGCGAGCGATATGCAGTTGTCGAGATTGTCTCCGTCGAAATATTCAACTAAAACTTTTTTGTTTTTCATCATAACTTGCGCGAAGCGCAATCATAACTCATGCTGTGCATGATAGAGGGTGTTAAAAAAGCAGAACTTTTTTAACACCCCCGTAGATTTTATTTCAGGCGTCTTTCGGCGCCGAGAATGTGAGACAGCCGTTTTACGACCGACTCGGTGCAGGATTCGATCTCGCCCGACGTCAGCGTCTTCTCGTCGGACCCGATGTTGAGTCTGAGAGTAACCGATTTCTTGCCTTCGGGTATCTGACGTCCGCGGTATTCTCCGATGAAATCGACCTTGCGGAGAAGTCCTCCGCTTCCGAGCGCCGCCTTGATCTTCTCCCAGGTGACGTCGGCGTCGAAGAGGAGCGAAACGTCGGATTCGGCGGTCGGGAATTCGGGCAGACGCTCAAATCCGTTGGTGCGCGACCTGAAGGGCGTCAGCGCGTCGACGTCGATCTCGAAGAGTATCACGTACTGCGACTTGATGCCGCATTCGAGCGCGGCTCTGCCCGAGAGCATTCCGAAGTCGCCGATGATCTCTCCGTCCTTCGAAATATTGAACCATGCGCGTTCGTCGGCCCATACCGGGCGCTTTTCGGACGTGAAGGTATAACCCTCCATGTGCGTAAAGCGGGGCATCGACTCGATCACGCCCTTGGCGCGTCTGAAGAGGCCGTCGAGCAGCTCGGGCTCTGCCGGGCAGGTGAACGCCCCGGCGATATGCCTGCGCTGCAGCGGCAGTTTCTCGCGCTCGTCGTAGGGAGATGAATAGTCTCTGTCGAAGAATACCTGCGACTCCTCGAAGACCCGGAAGGTTTCAAAGAATCTGACGTTCGACGCAACGGCATCGACGAGGTTCGGCAGCAGCGACGATCTGATCAGCGACTCTCCGGGCGACGGAGGCGTCGAGAGGCGCAGCGTTCCTTCTTCGGTTCCGAGTATTGCAAGCGCCGTCGGCGTCTTCATCCAGGGATATGTGAATACTTCGCGCATTCCGCATGAGAATGCGAGATATTCCTTGATTCTTCTGCGCAGATCCTTGTCGAGCTGGTTTATAGCGCCGCCGTAGGAGATGGTAATCGGAGCCGGATCGAAGTTCTCGTATCCGTACATCCGGGCCACTTCCTCCATGACGTCCTCTTTCATCGAGACGTCGCCGGTGGAGCGCCAGGACGGAACGGTCAGGTGCATAACGCCCTTCTCGAAAACGGTTTCAAACCCGAGCCGTCCGAGCTTGTCGGCGATTTCCGCCTCTGTAACGTCCTTGCCGAGACGCCGCGCGAGCCAGTCGAGGCCGACGTCGATGCGATTGCGTTCGGTAGAGGAGACGCTGTTGTCGCAGAATCCGGTGACGTATGATCCGGGATAGAAGGACGCGAACATCGACGACGCCATCGAAAGCGCCTGATCGCATCTCTGCGTGTCTATTCCCTTTTCGTATCTCGAAGACGCCTCGGTGCGGTTTTCATATTTCAGCGCAGAGCGGCGGATTCCCGAAGGCGCGAAGTTCGCGACCTCGAGTATCACGCGGTGCGTCGAGGGAAGGATCGAATCCTTCGAGCCGCCCATAACTCCGGCGAGCGCGACGGGTCCCTCGGCGTCGGCTATGACGAGATCGGTCGGCGCGAGTTCGAGGTCCTTGCCGTTGAGCAACAGGAGTCTCTCGCCTTCCCGCGCCGTCCTGACGCGGATGTTGCCCTTGATGATATCGGCGTCGAAGGCGTGCGTCGGCTGTCCTGTCGCAAGCATAACGTAGTTTGTAATATCGACCAGCGCGTTGATCGGACGCATTCCTACGCGCCAGATTCTGCTCTGCGTCTTATAATCCGACGGCATTACAGATACGTTCTCGATAAGCACGCCGATATATCTCGGGCAGAGCTGTCCGTCGATTATCTCGACCGTAAACTCGGGATGGCCGGGCTTTACGTCGGGGACGAAGGGGACGAAGGGCTTGAGAGGCAGCCGGTAGAGGGCGGCTATCTCTCGTGCGATGCCGTAGTGGCCCCAGAGGTCGGGGCGGTTGGTCATCGACTTGTTATCTATTTCGAGTATTATGTCGTCAAGGTCGAGCGCGTCGGCTATCGGCGTTCCGGCGGGCGCACTGAAGGCGCTGAGATCGATGATCTCTGTCTCCGCCTTCGGCGGGAAGAGGTCTTCAAGGCCGATTTCCGACGCACCGCAGATCATTCCGTAGCTTTCGACGCCGCGGAGCTTGGCGTTCTTTATGACGACGGGTTCTCCCTCGCCGTGCCATCTGACAAGCGCTCCGGGGTTGGCGACGGCGACTTTCATCCCGGGGTAAAGATTGCTTCCGCCGCAGACGATTTCGCGCTTCTCTCCGCCGATATCGGTCAGACAGACGCGCAGACGGTCTGCGTTCGGATGCTGATTAACCTCGATGATGACGCCGACGGTTATTCCTTTGAAGCGGTCGGCGAGCTTCTCCGCTCCTTCGACCTCGACGGTCGACATAGTCAGGTCGTACGCGAGACGGCCGAGATCGAAATCGTCGGGCAGCTCGACGTAATCCTTAATCCACGCAAGTGAAAGTTTCATTTTCTTCTCACTCCCTTCTCAGTTGAACTGCGACAGGAAGCGCAGATCGGCGCTGTGGAAGAGACGTACGTCGTCCACTCCGTAGCGCATCATGACGAGCCGGTCAAGGCCGATGTTGACGTAGAAACCCGTGAACTCCTCGGGGTCGAGTCCGGCCGCGCGGAGCACGTTCGGATGAGGCGTGCCGCCCGGCATTACCTCGATCCAGCCGACGTGCTTGCAGACGCTGCAGCCCTTGCCGCCGCAGACGAGGCAGCCCATGTCGATCTCGAATCCGGGTTCGACAAAGGGGAAAAATCCGGCTCTCATGCGGACGGGCACGTCGCGCCCGAAGACCTTGGAGAGGATGCTCTTTATCATTACCTTGCCGGACGTGAAGGTGAAGTCACGGTCGACGATCAGCGCCTCGTACTGGTAGAAGGCGCGCTCGTGGCGGGCGTCGGTCGTTTCGTTGCGGTAGACGGGGCCGGGATATACGAATCTGAAGGGCGGCTTGTGCGTCTGCATATAGCGCACGCTGCCTCCGGTCAGATGAGGTCTCAGGCAGAGCTTGTCGGCCGCAGAACCGCTGTCGTGTCCGGCGATCCAGTAGGTGTCCATGCTCTCGCGGGCGGGATGATCGGGCGGGAAGTTCAGCTTGTCGAAGCCGTAGAGTTCGCTCGTTATCTCGTCCTCCTCGAATATCTCGAAGCCCATCGAGCGGAAGGCGTCGTTGAGGTCGTAGCACATCTGTGTGACGGGATGCAGCCCTCCGCGTTGCACCGGGAATCCGGGCACGGTCGGGTCGAATCCTGCCGGCGATTCGGTCGCCTTCAGTCTGATAGCGGTCCTTTTCTGCTCGATAAGATCAGTTATCTTTTCCTTTATTTCATTGACGGTTTTGCCCATTTGCGGACGCTCGGCCGGATCGAGTCCGGGGAGTTCGCGCAGAATGCCTGTGAGCGTTCCCTGCTTGCCGAGGACAGAGCCCTTCAGCTGCTGCAGGTCGTTGTCGTTCGCGGCGCGGCTCAGCTGTTCCTCGACGTCCGCGACGAGGGCGCTGATTTTTTCTTTGATTGATGCAATATCCATCTTTTGTCTTTTCCTTCGCTTTCCGGGTTCAGGCGCAAATCAGTCCGCCCATTCGCCGTTTGTGAATATCGGAGTTGCTTTTCCGTTTTTCCAGCCGGTGATGCACATATCAGGCGCTCCGATCATAAAGTCGGTATGCACCATGCTATCGTTGACGCCGAGCGCTTTTATCTGATCCTGAGTCATATCCGCATAGCCCTCGACGCACTCGTTAAAGCCGCGTCCGAGCGCCACGTGGCAGGAGGCGTTCTCGTCGAAAAGCGTCTCATAGTAGAGTATTCCGCTCTTGCAGATCGGGCTCGACATCGGTATCAGCGCGAGCTCTCCGAGCTTTGCGGCGCCTTCGTCGAGGCCTATCATGCGGGTGAGTGCTTCCTCTCCCTTTTCGGCGTGCCATTCGACGGCGTGTCCGTTTTCAAATCTGATGCGGAAGTTGTCGATCAGAACTCCGTTGTATGACAGGGGCTTGGTCGAGACGAGCGTTCCCTCTGCCATACCCGCCTTAGGAGAGGTGAAGACCTCTTCTGTCGGGAGATTCGGATTGAAATATACGCCCTGAAGCGTCTTCTCTCCTCCGCCGCACCAGACGCCTTCGGGCATCAGCCAGCACTTGAAATCGGTGCCGTTGGAGCTCTTGTAGGTGAGGTAGTCAAACTTCTGCGAATTGAGCCATGCGCATCTCTGACGGAAGTTCTCGTTGTGGCGGGCCCATTCGGCGAAGGGATCGTTGTCGGGATCGTCCTTGACTCTGACCGCGTCGAGTATGCACTCCCAGAGCTTGTCAACCGCCTGATTTTTCTTCAGATCGGGGAAAACCTTCTTCGCCCAGGCCTCGCCCGCCGCCGCAGCGATCGTCCACCGGTATTTCGATTCCATCGCGTCGATATAGGGCTTCATCAGGGGATATGTCGCCATACGCGCCTTCTGCATCTTCTCGAGATTGACTCCGTTCATGCCGTCGGGATCGTCCGAGACGATATAAATGCTCGCCGGTAGGTCCTCCGCCAGAAATTTCATCTTTTCGAGGCGCCAGTTTTCGACGGTCGAGAGGCGTTTCAGCGTCTGGTGTCTGTACGCGAGCTTATCGAGCTGCGGGCAGAGCCAGTCGGTCATGACGTAGGATGCGCCGAGGCGGTAGCACTCCTCCGCCACCATAACGGCGAAATCGTGCATCTCTACGCTCGCTCTGATCCGCACGCCCTGTCCGCGCTTAACGTTGGCGCCGACTCCTGCGATGAGCTTTGCGTATTTTCTGAGCAGTGTCTTTTTCATTATTCGATTTTGTCCTTTCGGGATTATAAACAGTCTTATTTGAGCGTTACCGTCGCGCCGACGATTTTCGGAAGAGCGAACGTAATCGAAGGATCTGCGAGAGATGCCTCGTCGTAGAAATCCTCGACCGTTATCAAGAGTTTGTACGCACCCGCTCCGCCCGTCGGCTTGATATTGAGCGTCAGAAGAGTTCTCTGCGCAGTCACGTTTCTTCCGGTCGAACTCGAGAAGGAGAATTTGATGCTCCCGTCGGCCAGAACGTTGGACAGCATATCCTGTCCGTCGCTCCTGCCGATAAGTTCGGTATTTTCCGGAAGCTTTATGGTTCCGTCCATGCCGAGGAAGGATACGGTTCCCTTCATCGACAGCGTCGCGGTCAGCGTGCCGTCGGCGTTGAGTTTCCATTCTACGTCGAGCACGTTCGTGCCTCCGTTGAAGGAATACTGAGCCGTCAGCGTCTTGTTTGCGGTAATATTCGCAAGCGTCCCCGACCATCCGGTGAATCTGTATCCTTCGCGCGTCGGGGTGACCGGCGCCGTCGCCGTCTTGCCTTCCTTCACGTCGACAGTGCCGAGCAGCACGCCGGAATAATCGTTGAATCTGACGGTGAAGGTCTTCGCCTCTCTGTATACCGCGGTGACGTCGATATCAGCTCTGACGTTTGTGTAAGCGCGGCTCCATCCGGTGAAAATATAGTCCTCGCGGGCAGGCGCTGCGGGAGCGGTCGCGGACTTGCCTTCTTCGACCTTCTGCGTCTTGACGACGGCACCGGTATGATCGAGGAATCTGACGGTATAAACCGCTATATCCGAATAGAGCGGCCAGACGTCTGTATCGGCCGAAATCGAAGAAAGATCCGAACTCCAGCCGGCAAACTTCTTTCCGGCAACGGCCGGCGCCGTCGGTTCGGCGGGAACTTCCCCGGCCTTGATAACCTTTTCGGAGAGCAGCTGCGTTTTATCCTCTCCCGACCAGAATCTGACAGTGTACTCCGCCTCGGTCACTTCGACTCCGACGTATCCGAGGTCCTCGGTGCCTCCGTCGCTGTATTCTACTATCAAATGATAGTCATCGCCGACGTATGTGCGGCTTATCGTCTTCGCCGGAGCCGACTGCTTCGCCGCCTCGCCGAGGTCGGATTCGGTCCCGTCCGAATATCTCACCATAAGATGAGACCTTTCGTCGATATATGCCGCGGTCACCGAAAGCGGATCCTCGCGTCCGTCTTTTCCGACGTACCCGAGGTCCTTGACCGTCCCGTTGGAAAACTCGACTATCGCGTGAAGCTCGTCGTTGACGTAGCAGTTTTTAACCGTAACGACGACGATATCCTCGTCGCCGCATCCTGCCAGCAGCAAAGAAAAAACGGACAAAAGCGCAGCCAGCGCAAAAAGAAATACCCGTCTGATCGTTTTCATACAATACCCTCCTGCTGCGGCGCAAACCGCGATATTATNNCCGACTGTGGATTTAACAATCAGAACCAATATTTGAGTTCGGAAACGTCTATCTGCGTCATAAATTCAATCTGTTCGGCTCTCAGCGGCTCGGTTCCCGCGTCGTAGAGATTCCAGCCGCCCTGATCGAGCCGGCAGACGACGTACGCGGCCTGCAGGTCGTCAAGTATTCTCTTTGCCGAATTCAAAACCGAGTTCAGCGCGGTCTGATTTGTTATTCCATGATTGACGTTAACGGCTCCGCCGTCTACCGATATTAATTTCGGTTTTTCGCCCGCCGGATCCCCGATTACGTATCTTACGCATCTGACGCTTACCAGGGACGTATCATTGCTCGGTTTGAGTTCGTAGAGAACTATCGAATGCTGTTCCTCGGTTTTGCCGATGCAGATAAACGACCAGCCCTCGGTTCTGAAGGAATCGAGTGCTTTTCCCGATGCGTTGACAAGTTCGACAAGCGCTATGCGGTTCTGATAGGTACCTTCCTTCCCGACCGTCGAAACTCTTATATGGACGTCCTCCCACAGCCATGCGCCGGGCGTCGGATAGTCGCGGGAATCGAGAAGAGTCTCGCCTTCGGCAAGCGCGGGAGTACCCTCTGCCGCGGGTTCGGTCTGAGGTTCGGTGATAGCAGGTTCGGTAACCGGATTCGTTTGCTCCGCCTGGCTTCCGGGAAGATTCTCCGGCCATATTTCGGGATAGTTCAGCCACGCGACGTCTTCGACGTACTGCTCATAAAGCTTTTCTATCGTAAGCTCGCTGAAGCTTTTGAACAGGAGATAGGGCTTATACGCATCGTCAGGCACCCAAACGCTGCCGTAACCGGTAAGGAGATCGGCGAGGACGAATACGCCCTCTGTAATCTCGTCGGTTTCGTTAGGATTAAGCACGGAGCTGACGCTATCGAGTTCGAGACCTTCACGGAGATTGTCGGCGATTTTTTGGCGGCTTGTCGTGAAGGACTTACCGAGCGTCGGATGCAGCCGGAATGATTCGGAGTAGTTTTTGACGACAACAAAACCGTCTTCGCAGGGCGAGCCGAGCGTATCGATGCTGCTAAGCCAATATTGTGCATAAGACACGTGGCAGGTGCAGTCCATCTGTTCCTTCGGAGCGGTTTCAGCGGTAAACGCAACTCTGTAGGTAAATACGAAAAGGCTGATTCCGATCCTGCCGTCGGGCTCTGTGGTGAATCTCGCGATTACAGCCGCGCTGCCCGACAGGAGTTTGCCGTCGATGACCTTTCCGTTGCCGTCGAGCGCGTCGAAATAAACGCCGCGGACAGACGTTCCGTTCGAGACGTACCGGAAGATGCGTATGACCTCTGTGGCGGTATTCCACGCGTTTTCAACTCTGAACGCGCAGGCTTCGACTATCACCTTGTTCTTTCCTTCGGCGAATTCGCCGGGCAGCGGAGCTTTTGCGAGTATCTCGTTCAGCCGCGCATCCTGACATCTCCGAAAAGAACCGTCAAACCACCGGCTGTAATTGATGGCGGGCTCGGGCTGGTAGGGGAGATCGGTAACTTCGGGATCGGTAACGACGTCTCCCTGCTCCGTCTGCTCGCCTGTTACGTCCGCTGCGTTGTCGGGGGCGGTGGTCTGCTGATCACCGGCAGCGCCATGTCCGTTTCCTGCGCTCGCCGGACGGACGCCGTCCACGATCTCGGGCATAATCATAAATCCTCCGGCCGTTACAAGACCGACGGCGAGCGCAACCGCGAGTATGATCGCCGCCGTTTTCAGGGGCGGCACGCGCTTTTTAGTTCCCGACGCAACTGCTCCGGACGAAGACGACGCTTCGTCGGAAAACTTCTCTTCAACTTCGGAAAAGGCGTCGAAAAGTTCGTTCTGCTTTCTGTGTTTCATTTTTTTACTCCTTCTTCGGGGCGCCCGTATTCTGACGGGGGTTTTCTGGGGATGCACTGATTAATTCGCGTGCGTAGATTGGCGAGAGCATTTTTTGCCTGTTTTTGCAGAGAAATTGCAGGAATACAGGAGGTATTTCAAAATTTCGACGCGGAAACAGGCGGAAAATGAGCCGTCAAGATGCGTGCGTCGAATTAATCAGTGCATCCCCAGGTAATTTTTCAGTTTTTTTCTCGTTCTGAAGAGGATGACGCCGACGTGCCCTTCGCTGATCCCGTACCGCCCGGCGATGTCCGACAGACGGTCGAGAAAGTGATAGCGTCTCATAAACACCTGTCTGTCAAGTTCGCGCAGAGTCGGCAGAAAATCGTTGAGCGCCCGGGCAAGCTCGTGACTGTCGGGAGCCATTCCCTGCGGCATGCAGGAAGACAGTTCCCTTTCGATCCGGCCGTCGCGTTCGACGATCGATTCGGGCGGCACTCTGAAGAGCTCCGCCATCTTCTCTACGCTCCCGGCGTCGGGCCGGCGTGTTCCGTTCTCCCACTTTTCGACGAGACTTCTCGATACGTGCATGCGTTCCGCCAGCCCGTCCTGAGTCAGGTTGAAAAGCAGCCGCAGCTCGGCTATCCTTTTGCCTGTGTTCAATCCGCGTTATCCTCCGTTTTCTGATCGAAATTATTATATGCCCTTCGTGGAGTAATGTCAAGATACAAAATATTACAACTCAAGACGGGTCTTTTTACCAGGTACGGCGACGGCCCCGAACATTTCGAGAGCGGCGTTTACCTTATCCATCCGGACCGTTTCTTTGCCCTGCTCGAGTTCCCGGACGAAGCGAAGCCCGAGGCCCGAACGCATGGCAAATTCTTCCTGCGTCAATCCGGCTTTCTTTCTGTTCTCTTTTATAAAATTCGCAATTGGATTCATGAACAACATCTCCTTATTCTCGGTTTCTGCGCAAATTATATACCCTTTCGGGTATAATGTCAAGCCAATTTACAAAAAATGTACCCTTTCGGGTATAATTGTGTGCTTTGGACACTCAAATATACCCTTTCGGGTATAAGATGATCGTGCGTTTTTTGCTCTATTATCTGCCGCGTCAGCGGCAATTCATGCAGGCATCGCCTGCAATTAATGCGCGAAGCGCAATTCACGCCGCGTCAGCGGCAATTCATGCAACGCAGTTGCAATTCACGCCGCGTCAGCGGCAATTCATGCAGGCGTCGCCTGCAATTCATGCGCGAAGCGCAATTCACGCCGCGCAGCGGCAATTCATTTCACATACTGCCGTATACGCTGTAAACCCGTAGGGGAGGACCTTGACATTTTGCTGACGCAAAATGGGTCCTCCCGCACAGCTCGTAAAGCACGGCGCGCAGATGGTAATATCCATTACCATCTGCACGCCGTTTATTATTCATTCTTCAGTCTTCAGTATTCATTATTCATTTACCGCGCGTAGCGCGTATTTTTACCCTTGTTTCACGAGTTTTTCCATCGCCGTCGAGCGTTTGCTCGGAGCGAGACCGCGCCGTTTTTGCCCATTAATTTTGCGTTTTATACTGTTATTACAGCAAAAAACGCAAAGCTCGCGCAAAAATCGCGGTTTCCCGTCCGCGATTTTTGCCTCTTACGAGCCGTACTTTTTCTGCGCCTCGACGTCTTTCAGATAGATCTCGTAAAGCGCGTCGAAGTCGGTACCGAAGAGCGCGCGATTCAGCGCCGGAAGCACCGGCTGCCGCTCCCGGACCGAGTAAACGGCGCCGTCCGACAGGATCAGGTCGCCGAGCAGGAAGCAGTTTTCCGGCTCTTCATAACTGCCGTCCGGGTCGGTCGTCCAGAATCTTCCGATATCGAGATCGGAATTCAGATAGTTTTTCACGGACTGAAGAGACCTGGCGAATTCCTTCTCTCCGGGCACGTCAAGATTAAACGAAGCCGTTAACGACGTGTTCGCGCCGCGGCCGATAAAGGCCTTTTCTATCGGCGCGCCCGTCAGACTCATCCCCGAAAGCCAGTAGCTTTTATAGACAAAGCTGATTTTAACGTTATCCCGGCTTCTGGGGACTCCGTCGGAGGGAAGATTCAAACCGTATTGAACAGTAAATACGCAAAGCGAGCAACGGCCGCCGGAGACCGGAGACAGCTTCGCGATAATCGCTGAAGCGCCCGAAACGAGCTTGCTGTCAATGATCTTCCCCGTCTCGTCCAGGGCGTCGAAATAGAGTCCCTTCGCGTTGGTTCCGCCCGAAACGTATCTGAAGACACGCAGGGCGACCGTGGCGCCGTCGCTGTCTCTGAATTTGAAAGCCTTTCCTTCGACGACAGTCTTGTTTTTACCTTCGGCAAAATCGGCGGGAAGCGCGGCTGCCGAAAGGATGGCGTCAAGTTCGGAGTCGCCCGAAGCGTCGAATCCCGCTCCGTTCCATACGGCTGTAAACTCAGAAGACTGATCGGGATCGGAGACGGTCTCTTCCGCCCCGGTGACAGTTATATGCGAATAATCTTTTCCGGTGCTCACGGGAAATCCCGCGCTGCGCGCCACTCTCAGAACAGGCTCGTTCGGGAAGGCTTCAGTCACCATCTGCCTGTTTTCCGAGCTGTCGCGTTCGGAGAAGTAGTCGTAAACGACAAGGCATGAGCCGGCTGTCGCCTTCGCGGTTGCCAGATTCAGCTCGGAAAATTCCAGAACGTTGTAATACGTTTTATTGTCGTTCGAAAGAACTCCGTCGAAAACCTGTATTATTGTTCCGGGTACCGAGTTGTAATGGTCGTGCATTACAAGTCCCTCGAGGCAGATCAGCGATTGAGCGCTAACTTGATAATATGTATCCGTACCCGAGACATAGTACCGTTCATAATAAACGGTAAGTCTTACGTCGATCCCCTGATCGATGGCGGGATACGCGAAAACGAACAGGTTTACGATTCCTTTTTTGTTCAGACTGACGCGGACGCTTAAAACGTCGTCAAATCCGTTCACTCCGCACACGCGAAATTCATTCGGGGTTCCGTCTTCGTTTTTTGTCAGTTCGCACCAGTATCTCGGGTCTCCGCAAAGCGTTCCGATAGCAGTTTCCGGATACTGAATTTCAGGATAAGTGATTTCGGGTTCGGTGCTTTGTGAAGTGTCGGTCTGCTCCGTTTCGGCGGACGTGACCGAATCCTGCTCTGCCGATTCGGATCCCGTCGTCATATCGGACGGGGTGTTGCCGTGATTTCCGCCCTGCCCGATTTCCGAGGGCGAAACGCCGGACGGATTATTCCCGGTCACAGAAGGCATAACGCTGAATAAAACCGCGGTCAAAAGTCCGACTGTGAGCGTCACCGAAAGAATGACCGCGACGGTGCGGAGCGGTAACAGTTTTTTCATTTTCGCGGCCTTTGCCGCGGCTTCTTTGCCGGGACGCGCCGCCGCGTCGGTGAATCGCTCGGCGACTTCCGACATCGCGTTGAACAGATCGCCTGATTTCATTGTGTCTTCTCCTTTTGTGCAGAAAGATAGTCTTTCAGTTTTTTCCGCAGGCGATGGAGCATCACTCTTACCTGCGATTTCCCCAGCCCGAAAGCTTCCGATATCTCGGAAGGACGGTCCAGAAAGTGGTATCGCCTGAGGAACACCGTTCGCTCGGTATCGCCGAGCGTCAAAAGAAAGGCGTCGAGCATTTCGCGGAGCGCGTCGGGCGAGGGATCAAACCCCGCAGGAACGCAGGAATCGAGCTCCGCCGTCACCCTGCCGTCGCGTTCGACGATACTGTCCGCGGAGACTCCGAAAAGCTTTACCATCTCTTCGACGCTCCTGCCGTCGGGGCGGCGCGATCCGTCCTCCCATTTTTCGACAAGGCTTCTCGACACGTGAAGACGGTCTGCAAGCGCCTCCTGGGAGAGTCCGGACAGCATCCGAAGTTCCGAAATCCTTTTGCCAGTGTTCAAGAACCGATTCCTCCTTTGTTCTTCGCGAATATTGTATCACCCTCGGCGGAATAAGTAAAGATACAAAGCGTTACAAGCGCCGCGCCGCCCTTTTTTCGAGGGCGGCGCGGCGCCGTATTGCCTTCTGTTATTTCTTATCGTCGAAATCAATAGCCATCTGATCGGGCGCGTCCGCGCGGTGACGGTCGAGCAGCGCATGAATCTTTTTCGCCGGATCGAGTATCGTTCCGGTCGATTCGTCGCGGTTGTTCGTCTCGATTATATATGAAACGTACTTGCACATATTGACCGAGCGGTGCCACGGACGACTTTCGAGCTCGGGATCCTCGTAGATCAGATTCGTCGTGAAGACCTTGTCGAACACTCCCTCGGCGTAGGCCTTGTCGAATCCCTCGAGCCCGGCGGTAAAGAGGCCGAAGGTTGAAAAGCTGAATATTCTTCTCGCGCCGCGCTGCTTGACCTGGCGCGCAACGTCGAAGAAGGAGTCGCCCGAGGAAATCATATCGTCTACGATGATCGCGTCCTTGCCGTCGAGATGCCGGCCGAGATACTCGTGAGCGATTATCGGATTTCTGCCGTTGACGATCGTCGAATAGTCGCGTCTCTTGTAGAACATACCCATATCGACGCCGAGAATCGACGCAAAATAGGTTCCTCTCTCCATCGCGCCTTCGTCGGGAGCGATTATAACGAGCTGTTCCTTGTCGAAGGCGACGTCGGGAACTTCGCGGACGAGCGCCTTGACCATCTGGTATGACGGGCGGTAGTTGTCAAAACCGATAAGCGGTATCGCGTTCGCGACGCGCGGATCGTGCGCGTCGAAAGTAATCACGTTCTTGACTCCGTAGAATTCGAGTTCGCGCAGCATCATCGCGCAGTCGAGCGATTCGCGGTTGGTGCGCTTGTGCTGTCTGCCCTCGTAGAGCATCGGCATAATGACCGAAATTCTTCTTGCCTTGCCGTCGATGGCGCCGAGAATTCGTTTCAGATCGGCGTAGTGCTCGTCGGGAGTCATCGGAACCGAAACCCCGCGGTGCTTGTAGGTCACGCCGTAGTTGAACATGTCGCAGAGGACGTAGAGGTCGGTTCCGCGGACGGATCTGTTGACGACGCCCTTGCCCTCGCCGCTGCCGAATCTCGGACAGTCGACCTGTATCAGGAAGGATTCATCCGTGTTGCGCCAGGTTTTGAGGTACCTGTCGACCTGGGACGCGAAATCTTCGCATCCCGACATAGGAATAATCCCGAGTTCACCGTAAAGTTCCTTTTTCATTGATGATACCGCCTGTAAGTGAGATTAACGCCCGCACGGGCTTTCGACTGATATTCTGTTGTTGCAAATATTATACTATATCTCGGGCGCGAATTCAAGTGCGGAGAGGCAAAAACTCATTTTTTCAGAGTCACTACGGTCACGCCGGTGTCGCCCTCGCCGTATCCGCCGAGTCGGAAGGATTCGATCCTTGAGTCGTGACGCAGCCGCCCCCAGAGCGCCGCCTTGAGGGCGCCGGTTCCCTTGCCGTGAATCAGACGGACGGTTACAAGCCCGCAGAGAGACGCCGAATCGAGATATTTGTCGACTTCAATCCACGCCTCGTCTCCGGTCATTCCGCGCAGATCGATCTCGTCTCCGACGGTCGCTCTCGGCGCCTTTACGCGGGCCGGCTGTGCGGTTTTCGTCTTTTCGGCCGCGCGCCCTTCCCCGTCTTCGACGAGCCGGACGTCTTCGATTTTCACGTTGATCGTCATGGAACCCGAACGAACCTGAATTCTGGCCGACGTACCGGGGTCGCGTGAGACAGTGCCTTCGAGGCCCATGCTGACGACCTTCACTTTGTCGCCCTTCTTCAGCGGACGGGGCAGCGCGTAACCGGAGTTGTCTTCGAGCGTTTCTGATTCGAGCCGGCCGGGCAGCGAGTTCAGGTGTTCGCGCACGGCGCGTCTCGTCTCTTCGATTTTCTCTGTCGAGCGGTCTGCGGCTGCGGCGCGTTTCGCCTCTTCGAGCCGCGTCAGAACGAACTCGCTCGTGACCCTCGCGCCGTCGACGAGTTCGGACGCCTTCTTCGAAGCTTTCGCAAGCGTCTGCTCGGCCTCGGCGAGTTTTTTCTCGGTCTCGCGGCGCGCCTCTTCTCTGTATTTTTCGAACTCGCATCTCTCTTTGTCAAGTTCGGCGCTCTTCTTTTCCTCTTCAAGCCGCGCCGTGTCGAGCGAACCGATGACGTCCTCGAATCTGCGGTTTTCGGAGGATATCTCGCCTCTGGCGCGTTCAATCACCCTCTCGGGCAGCCCGAGTTTCGACGAAATCTCGAGCGCGCATGAGCGTCCGGGCGTCCCGGTTATCAGACGGTAGGTCGGACGCAGCGTCGCGACGTCGAATTCGCAGGACGCGCCGCGCACGCCTTCAGTTACAAGCGAGAAAGTCTTAAGTTCGGCGTAGTGCGTCGTGGCGGCACAGAGAGCGCCGGCGCGTCTGACTTCCTCGATTATCGCTATCGCAAGCGCCGCTCCTTCGACCGGATCGGTGCCGGCTCCGAGTTCGTCGAAAAGGACGAGCGAATCAGGCGTCACCCTGTCGATTATTCCGACAATATTTACCATATGAGAGGAGAAAGTGGAAAGCGAGTTTTCTATGCTCTGTCCGTCGCCGATATCCGCGAGCATGTCGTCGAAGACGCAGACCGACGATCCTTCTGCCGCAGGAATCATAAGCCCCGACTGCGCCATGAGCGCAAAGAGGCCGAGCGTCTTCAGCGTGACCGTCTTTCCGCCGGTGTTAGGCCCTGTGATGACGAGCGTGTCGAATCCGTCTCCGAGCGTGATATCCACCGGAACTACGACGTCGCGCGGTATCAGCGGATGCCTTGCTTTATTGAGCTTTATCCTGCGTTTTGAGGTTTCGGTGCGCGGAACCGTCGCGTCTGTCGCCTCGGCGTAAGCGGCCTTCGCAAAGAGAACGGCGAGCTCGTCGATATTATCGGCGTCGTAGGTCAGCGCCTCGCTTTTTGCGGCGGCAAGCGAGGAAAGTTCGGACAAAATGCGCTCGATTTCGTTCTTCTCCGCCGCCTCGAGTTCGCGTATCTGATTGTTTATCTCGACGACCGCCATCGGCTCGATGAAGACGGTGGCTCCGGACGAGCTCGTGTCGTGAACGATTCCTTTAACGGTGTTCTTGTACTCCGCCCTGACCGGGACGACGTATCTGCCTCCTCTCGTCGTGACGATGTTTTCCTGCAGATATTTCGAGCTTTCGCCGGTCGTAAAACGCGACAGGACGTCCCTGATTTTCAGGGCGAGCGTACGCGTCTTTCTGCGTATGTCGGCAAGAGCCGGGGACGCCGTGTCAGACACGCTGTCTTCGGACGGAATCGCGTCGAGTATGCGGTTTTCAAGCGTTTTGTCGGGTATCAGCCGCTCGAATATCTCGTCGATTACCGTATCGAAACGGCGGTTGGTCACAGAATACTGGATCAGCGAGCGGCTGACTCTTAGCACCTCGGCTATATCGAGCAGCTCGCGCTGCCCGAGCGTGCCGCCCCGCACCGCCTTTTCAAGCGGCGCTTTTACGTCTTTTACGCTTCCGAAAGGAGGACGTCCCTTCTCGCGAAGGAGAGAAAGCGCGGCCGACGTGCGCTCAAGAGAGCGTCTGACCGTAACCGCGTCGTCGTCGGGAGCCAGCGAAAGGCATGCCTCCTTCGCGCCCGGAGTTGCGGCGTAAGACGCCAATATTTCTTTGATTTTATCGAATTCAAGGACGCGTGACGTCCGTTCGTCGGGAAAGCTCATTCGCAAACCTCGTAATAGATTTTCAGACTCGGGAAGCTGCGTTCAAGGTGCGACAGCAGATAGGTCTGCGCCGACCTTGCGAGCGCCTCTGCGTCGGCGCGGCTGCCCGGGTCGAAGGCGTATATCTTTTTTTCTTCCGCTCCGGCGACGTATCTCCAGGCCTCAAGCGAGGCGGAGGTAAGCGGCATAAGTATCGATCTTGTGCCGAGGCCGTCGGTCGGCACCGCGCCGGCGGGCGCGTCGGGCGGCAGTTTCGGCGCCTGCTGCGCGCATTCGGCGCATAGCAGTCCGCCGTTCATAACGTCGAGGAAACACCGTCCTTCGGGNNGATCTCGAACACCGCCTTTATCACCGCCTCGGGACGAATCTTTCTGTCGAGCGCGTAAAGCGAATTCAGCGCGAGGCGGAGGAGTTCGCCGCTCTCGACGCCCGGGTATGACATTTCGTAGCAAACCTCGGTAATATATGAAGCGAGATACAGGGCCGAAATACTCTTCCCTATCGCCGCGAAGGGTTCTTCGACCGAGGCGTCGCGCAGCCAGGAGGAACCGCCGCGCGAGGCGATCTCGTAGTTGCCCCAGACGTATGGCCTGCAGGCCGGCATATAGCGGCTTCTCAGCGATCTCGCGCCCTTCGCCGACACCGACACCGTTCCGCCCTCGGTGAGCAGCGTGACAAAGCGGTCGTGCTCTCCGCTGTCGACCGCCCTTATCACAAGACCGTTTACCGTACGTCCTTCGGCCATAGGCGTATCATTCTCCTTTTTTGCCGTCGTCAAAATCGCGGCGGTCGAACCCGAGGCGCCGCACGAGTCCCTCGCTGTCACGCCAGTTCTCCCTGACCTTCACCCAGAGGTCGAGGAAGACCTTCTTTCCGGTGACGATTTCAAGCTCCTCGCGGGCGTAGGTTCCGACGCGCTTTATCAGCTCGCCGCCTTTGCCTATTATAATCCGCTTGTGGCTGCTCTTCTCGCAGACGATCTCGGCGCGGATTCTCACGAGCCCGCCTTCTTCGGTATATTCCTCGATCACGACGGCGATTCCGTGAGGAACTTCGCGGTCGAGCGCGCGGAGCAGTTTCTCTCTGATTATCTCCGACGCGTACTCTCTCATCGACTGATCGGTCAGCTCGTCGCCCGGGAAAAACCACTCTGATTCGCGGAGAAACTTTGACAGTTCCTCAACCACGATTTCGGTGTTTTTGCCCGATTTCGCGCAGACCGGAACGACGGCGTCAAAGTCGTGGAGAGATGCGTAAGCGGCGATCGTTCCCGCGATTATTTCGCGGTCTGCGGTGTCGGTTTTGTTAAGAACGAGAACCGACGGCAGTTTCGCGTTTTTGATATATTTTATTACGTTTTTTTCGGTATCCGACGGCTGCCTCGTCACGTCGCATACGAGCAGAACGACGTCGCCCTGCTGCATCCCGTTTTCGGCAGAATTCACCATATAGTCGCCGAGTTTCGTCCTCGCCTTGTGCATTCCGGGCGTGTCGAAAAAGACGAACTGGTCCTCGTCCTTCGTCAGTATGCCGCGGACGCATCTGCGCGTCGTCTGCGGCTTGTTCGAAACGATCGCGATCTTTTCGCCGAGTATTCTGTTCATAAGCGTCGACTTGCCGACGTTCGGCCTTCCGACTATCGATACAAAAACCGTTCTCTTCATTCCTTCATTATCTCTCTTTGTCTTCTGCACATGTCCTCGTCGTCCTCCGCGCTTCTCTCGTGGTCGTATCCGAGCAGATGAAGCGTCGAATGGACGCAGAGAAAGGCCGTCTCCCTCTCGAAGGAGTGTCCGAGTGCTTCGGCCTGCGCCGCAGCGTGCTCGAGGGATATCACGATGTCTCCGAGCTGGTATCTCTCTCCGTCGAAACAGTCTTCGAGATTGCCGTCCGACATCGGGAAGGACAAGACGTCGGTCGATTTGTCGATCCCCCTGTATTCACGGTTGATTTCCCTGATTATCCTGTCCGAAACGAAGGTCAGCGAGACCTCGCAGTCGACGTCGACGCCTTCGTAGGCGAGCGTCGCCTCTATCGCTTTCCGGCACACTCCGGCAAGCTCCGCGCCGGGCTTTATTTTACGGCATCTGTTTGTCACGTCGAGCGTCAGATTCATTTCTGTCCCCTCCTGTACTTCTGTGAAACCGGTCTGCCCGCCTTCGCCTCTTCCTTCTCGTATTTATCGTATGCGAGAATAATACGCTGGACGAGCTTGTGTCTGACTACGTCCTTGTCGGTGAATGAGTGCACGGCGATCCCGGGTATTCCGTCGAGGATCTTAACCGCCGAGCGCAGTCCGCTCATCCGGCCGTATGGCAGGTCGGTCTGCGTCAGGTCTCCGGTGACGACAGCCTTGGAATTGGTTCCGAGGCGCGTCAGGAACATCTTCATCTGCTCGAAAGTCGCGTTCTGCGCCTCGTCGAGGATTATGAATGAGTCGTCGAGCGTTCTTCCGCGCATATAGGCAAGAGGCGCCACTTCGACCGTCTGGCGCTCAAGGCATTTCTGGTATTTTTCGCCGCCCATCATCTCGCCGAGGGCGTCGTAAAGCGGGCGCAGGTAGGGATCGATCTTGCTCTGAAGGTCGCCCGGAAGGAAACCGAGTTTTTCGCCTGCCTCGATTGCAGGGCGGGTGAGGATTATCCTCTCGACCTGCCTGTCGCGGAGCGCCTTGACGGCCATCGCAACGGCGAGGAATGTTTTACCGGTTCCTGCGGGACCTGTACCGAGCACTATCGTATTCTTTCTGATGAGATCGACGTATTTCCGCTGTCCTACCGTCTTCGGCCTGATCGGTCTGCCCGACGACGTCACGCAGATGCAGTCTTCGTCGTACCCGGTGAGCTCGGACTCCCTGCCCTCCTTCACCATTCCGCAGACGTAGAGCACGGCGCTCTGGTCGAGCGACTCTCCGCGCGCGAGCTTCGACGCCGCCATATCCGAGAGCAGCCGGACGGCTCTCGCGGCTTCGGCCGCTCCCTCTCCCGAGACGGCGATTTTCTCGGTGCCGTCTGATCCTCCCTCGGGGTGTATAGAAACGCCGAACTCCTGTTCGATCGTCCTGACGTTCGCGTCGCCCGATCCGAAAAGTTCGGCGGTCGCGCCCGCGGCAACGTCGGTTATTATTCTGTTTTCCTGTTCAAACATATTCAAGCAACTCCTGTCCGCCCGCGGCGGAAACGCAATTGTCCGGGAAGACCGGCGCCCGGTCGTGCGGCCGGCAGCAGAATCTTTCCCCTTATTATTTTACCACATTTTTATCATCCGTTCAAGTATGAAGACAATTTTCTCTTGAATCATTTCCCTTGATGTGATATAATAGACTATATATTAATGTTTTCAAAGGGAGTGAGTGCTGATGACAGGATTTTTCGCTTCTCTTCCGCTGTCGCTCGCCGATACGCCGATACCGTCGTGGAGCATATGGACGCTCCTTGCGTCCATGGTATTTCCCGCGGTCACGGCTCTCGCGGTCTTCGTCTTTCTGCGGCGCGCTCCGGCTTCCCGGAAGCTGCTCTGCTATTTCATATCGCTGCCCGTCTTTCTCGCGCCGTCTCTTTTCCTCTTTTCATCTCCGGGTGGCCCCTACTACCCGCTGATCGGCGAACAGGCGTCCTCGATTCCCGCGGTTTGCGGATTTCTCTCCTGCACGGCGCTCGGCACCGCCTACCTTGCGGTGAACGTCATCATCTGTTCGGCGGGCGTGATGAAGCTGTCGGGACGCACCGCATGCGCCGTACTTTCAATGTTCTTCTTCTTTTCGCAGACGCTGCTGCTTCTGAGATCTCTCGAGCTTTCGGGCACGCGGATTGTGATGAAGGACGTCTTCCCGCCGGTATCAGGGCTTCCGTCATCGCTCGCATATTTCTCTGAATGCTCGCCCGACGTCCCTGCGGTAATTCTCGCGATTCTGTTCTTTATATCCGTATTTCTCTGCTTTTTCGCCAACCGCAGCCGGGCCGAACTCGCCGAGTCCGCGCGTAAAAGAGAACGGGACTTTTCGCGGCTCGAGGCGCAGCGCAGAACCTCTCCCGACGCCTCCCGCTGCTCTCTCTGCATTTACGCGTCAGAACTCCGCACCGACTCGTCAAAAGTGCTCTGCGACAAGCGCGGGCCCGTGCCCGGACTCTGGCTCTGCCCGAAATTCGAATACGATCCTCTCAAACGCCCGGTAGCCGGAAAGGAACCGCCGCCCGACCGGGACAAGGAATGACTATGACGAAAAAAATAGCTTTCACGGCCCTGATTCTGTCGGCCGCACTGCTGCTTCTCTCTCTTCAGGGATGCGGCGAAATCGAATACGCGCTTGTCTCCGAAGGCAACGAATCGTCCGATGGGCTGGTATACAGTCTCTACGAGGACGGTTCGGCGTCTGTCACCGGAAGGACGGGCGACGCGCTCGAACTTGTGATTCCCGCGACTGTCGACGGACACAAAGTTAAATCGATAGCTGCCCGCGCTTTCGAGGGGCAGACGGGAATCGTTTCTCTCAAAATCTCCGCCGGAATCGAAAAAATCGGCGAATTCGCCTTTTCCGAAGTAACCTCGCTGATGACAGCCGACCTCGGGCAGGCCTCGTCGATCGGTTCCTGCGCCTTTTACGGCTGCTCGAACCTGACCTGGGTCCGCGGCACGGAGAAGCTTAAAACTATAGGAGACATGGCCTTCTGCGGCTGTCTCTCGCTGACCGGCTTTTATCTGCAGAACAAACTCGAAAGTCTCGGCGAGCGCGCCTTCGGGCACTGCTCCTCCCTCGCTTTCATCAGACTGCCGAAATCTCTTTCCTACGTCGGGCCCGGCGCTTTCGAAAACTGCGCCTCTCTCGCGCGGGTTGATATATCGAACCTGAAATCGATCCCCGACGGGACCTTCACGAGATGCGAACTTCTCGCCGCAGTCGATTTTTCCTCCTCGCTGACGTCTATCGGCGAGCAGGCCTTCAGAAACTGCACGTCGCTCGATACGCTGAACCTTCCGTCGTCTCTTAAATCAGTCGGAGACTCGGCATTCTTCGGCTGCGACTCGCTGAAAACCGTCAATTACGCGGGCAGCGAAAAAAAGTGGAACTCGGTCGATATTGCCGACGGAAACACGCCCTTGACGTCTCTGCGTGCATACTGCGGCATTAAAATGCCGGACGGTATGACGGTAAAAGCAGTAAAGGCGGCGTCATACGTTCTGCCCGGCGAGGGCGAGGGAGAGGGCGTTCAGGACGGAGACTTTATTTACAAGCTGACGCCCGAAGGAAAGGTTGAAATAACCGGATTCGCCGGAAACGCCGCAAACGTGAAGATTCCCGCAAAGATAGGCGGCGCTGACGTGGTATCGATCGGCTCCGGCGCCTTCCTCGACTGCAAAACGCTCGAAACGATCGATCTCGGCAACGTGATTTCGATCGGAACGGTCGCATTTTCGGGCTGCACCTCTCTCTCCCGCGTCACGGCGTCTGATTCGCTGATCGGAATAGGCGTGAACGCCTTCATGAACACGCCCTTTCTCGATTCGCTCTCGTCCGAGGAGTTTCCCGTGATCGGCGGCGGAGTTCTGCTCGCCTATAACGGCAGTTCTGCTTCTGTAACGCTGCCTTCAAACGTCCGCCACGTCGGAAGCGGCGCCTTCGCGATGAACGGCAGTATCGTCGCCGTCGACCTTTGTCAGGCGACGACGGTCGGAGATCAGGCGTTCGCCTTCTGCGAATCGCTGAGATTCGTCAACGCGCCCTCGCTGACGTACGTCGGCGCCTACGCCTTCTGCGCCTGCACCGGCCTTCCCGCGCTCGACTGCTCCGAACAGCTGACCTATATAGGCGAAAACGCATTCTCCGACTGCTACAAGATGACATACGTCTGCCTCGGGGGCGTGCTCGAGGAACTGTCGGGTCCGGTCTTCTCCAACTGTCAGAACATCAGAGTCGTGAGATTTCCCGCGACGGCGAAGCGCATTGTGTCGGCGAGCTTTTCGGGATGTATGACTTTCGTCATTACCTATCCCGGCGACGTTGAGAATCTCAAGCAGACTTTTGTGACCGACGGCGTCGTTTTCCTCGAAGACATGTTCTTCGTGTCCGAATAACCGTTAATTAATTCCGAATAACCGTTAATTAATTCCGAATAACCGTTAATAAATATTATAAATTTGTTTTACCGGCAGGTGATTTTATGATATTCAGAAGAAAAAAGCCCGAAGACGCGGGGCCTGAGCCGTCGAAGGGCGTCCACAGACGGCTGCCGAAGCCCGGGGCTCCTCTTTTCGCGGGCGCGGCGCAGATCGCCATGAGCGCGGTCTTCCTCGTCCTATATTTCGCGACCTACTATCTTCCCTACGCGGCGGCGGCGCTCTGCCCTCTCTGCGGGGGCCTTCTAACGCTGTCGCTCGAACTTCTGCCTCCTCGCGACGGCCGCGGTCCGCGCGAGACGCTCGCGAGAATTCTGCCGGCCCTTCCGCCCCCGGCGCTCGCGGCGGCTGCGGTAATCATCATTCGCAGATACACGTCGCTCTATAAGCTCACCTGGGCCGGAGCC
>LXOW01159434.1_pt1 | contig 24677 bp, 22 predicted proteins | sample 1368591 | NCBI WGS metagenome assembly LXOW01 (sample SAMN04884650, study PRJNA319009) | bovine gut metagenome | isolation source: Cow rumen | host: Bos taurus | place: Italy: Legnaro (PD) | collected 2014-07-09
CTACCAGATGAGCTAATACCCCATGTTTTGCAAATGCGGTGCAAAGATACAAAAAAAAAAGTTTATTTGCAAATTTCCATGAACTTTTTTGAGATTAGGCATACATTTTTTGAAAAAATTTGCAGAATTGAAAAAAAAATCGTATCTTTGCCGCACTTTTAAGCAAAATGTCTGACACATTGTATTCATGACCCGATACCGATTACTCATACTTATCCTACTGACCACCGCCTGCCTCCCAGGCTACGGTCAGAGCGCCAAACAGGCAGACGAACTGTTCGGCGCACAGCAATACGCCGAGGCACGCGTCATCTATGACGCCCTGTTGCGCAAACAGCCGGCCCATCCGCTATATCTCTACCGCGCGGCACGCTGCGCCCAGGAGTTGGACGAGCTGCAGACGGCCGAAGAACTGTTCATCAAAGCCGGCACGAAATATCCGCTTCGCAACTTCTTCCTCGGCGAGATATACTACAAACAATGGCGCATGTCGGAAGCCATAACCGCTTACGAGGCATTCCTGTCCACTCTGGACGAGCAGCACGAACGTCGCCCGATTGTTGAGCAGCGCATTGCCTCGGCGCAACTCATAGCCCGCTACCTGAAGCATGTCTCACGCATCGAGGTGCTGGGCACAAGGCGTATAGCGAAAGCAGACCTGCTCAGCGCATATGCCCTGAGCGAAGACAACGGCATCCTGCAACTTGATTCCTTAGGCAGCACATTCACCACCCAGCGTGGCGACAGGCGGTACTATTCTGTACGGGCCACGGAAACCCTTGACAGTGTGACAACCTCACGCACCGTACTGGTCAGCCGGCAACGCTTACTGCAACAGTGGGAGGAACCGGACACCCTGGGCTCCGCCATCAACAGCGGCAGTACGAACTGCTATCCGTTTGTGCTCACTGACGGAGCTACACTGTATTTTGCATCCGATCGCGAAGGTGGATTAGGCGGACTGGACATCTACATGACGCGCTACAACGCCGCTCTCGGTCAGTGGTTGCCGGCAGAGAACATCGGTATGCCTTTCAACTCATCGGCTGACGATTATCTGTATGCGGCCGACGAACCGAACGGCTACGCCTATTTTGCCACCGACCGCCACTGCCAGGATACGGATTCCGTAGAGGTGTACAGGATTTCCCTGGGCGAACGCACGTTCCTGCGCGGACTGCCGGACAACGAACTGGTGGCACTCGCCAGACTGGACAGTGTCGTTCCGCTGCTCTCTGCATCCGACCGCCAATTTGCTGAGTCCGTCGAGCCAACTTCGGGCGATTATCGGGACAATCCTAGGCTTTACTCAACATTGGAAGCCACGCAAACCGCTCCTACAACAGACAGCCAAGCAACGGCAGACTCTATCTTCTTCGTACTTAACGATGATGCAACATATACGCACCTTTCGGACTTCCGCAACGATTCCGCCAGGACACTGTATGAACAATATATGGAGTTGGAGCACCTTCAGTCACAAGCCATTGAGATGCTTGACAGTCTGCGTCAGCAGTACTACGATGCCGGCGGTTCGACGCGCGCGTCACTTCAGGCACGCATTCCCATCCTCACCGAAGAAATCAACCAACGCAAGCGTACCCTGCGACAGACCCTGACACAGGTGCGGGCATTGGAATCGGCGCAATGAATAAATAAAATCTGAAACTTGAAATTAGAAATTTGAAATATATAAACTCTTTCAGTATGGACAAGCAAGACAAACGAGACCATTTATATATGCGCATGGCGCGCACCTGGGCGGAGAACAGCTATTGCGTACGCCGCAAGGTTGGCGCGCTGCTTGTGCGCGACAAGATGATTATCTCCGACGGCTACAACGGCACGCCTTCGGGGTTTGAGAACATCTGCGAGGATGACAACAACGTGAGCAAGCCATACGTCCTGCACGCCGAAGCGAACGCCATCACCAAGGTTGCACGCTCCAACAACAGCTCGGACGGTGCCACCCTCTATGTGACCGCCTCGCCATGCATGGAGTGTTCCAAACTTATCATACAAGCCGGCATCAAACGGGTAGTGTATGGCGAGAAGTACCGTTTGATGGACGGAGTGGAACTACTGGAGCGAGCAGGAATACAAGTCGATTTCCTGCCTGATGAATAAATGGCTCTTCACATTCAAAGAAGAATACCGCTACGCAGAAAGAACAAAGACCGTATCACTCTAAGAGATTACCTGTTATGAAGAAGTATATTTTGCCGTCAGTTTCTATATTGTGCATCCTTGTGGGATTCATTATCGGCAATGCCGTGAGCAACAAGGTCAATGCCCAGCATTTCTATATCCGTAACGGTCAGTTGATGATGGCATCGTCATCCAAGACCGAGCAGATGCTGCAACTCATGGAGCAGTCGTATGTCGATACGCTCGACATTGACTCCATCACGGACATTGTGCTGGACGAGATGGTCAAGAAACTCGATCCGCACTCGTCATACATCCCCAAGAAAGACATCGACCTGGTCAACTCCGAATTGTCGGGTTCGTTCTCGGGCATAGGAGTGCAGTTCACTATACAGAACGACACGGTGAACATCGTTGCAGTCATCTCCGGCGGACCGAGTGAGCATGTAGGCGTTCTGGCCGGTGACAAGATTGTACAGGTCAATGACTCAATATTCGTGGGCAAGGGCACGACCAACGAACGTGTTATGCACACCCTGCGCGGAGCGAAAGGCACACAAGTCAAGTTAGGTATCATGCGTTCCGGCACGCCCGAAGTACTGAATTTCACCATTACCCGCGGAGATATACCCGTGCATTCGGTAGACGCTTCGTTTATCATCGAGCCAAAAGCCAATGGCCAAAAGCCAAAGGCCAAAATTGGTTTTATCCGCGTCAACAAGTTCGGCGAGACGACTTACAAGGAGTTCATCGATGCTCTGGCTGAACTTCGTTCGCAAGGTGCCACCGAATATATCGTTGACCTGCGTGAGAACAGCGGCGGTTATCTTGACCAGGCTGTGAGGATGGCCAATGAGTTCCTGCAGGCTGGTGACCTGATTGTTTATTCCGAAGGTCGCGCATACCCTCGATACGAGGCACGCGCTAACGGTGGCGGAAGATTCAAGGACGTTCCGCTGATAGTGTTGATAGACAATTTCTCCGCCTCCGCATCGGAAATCTTCGCCGGTGCGATGCAGGACAACGACCGCGCGACGATTATCGGTCGCCGCTCATTCGGCAAAGGGTTGGTACAACAGCAGTTCCCCTTCGCCGACGGCAGTGCCGTCCGTCTGACAGTAGCACGCTACTACACCCCGTCCGGACGCTGCATACAGAAGCCGTACAAGCTCGGTGACAATGAGGCGTACCACCACGACATGGAGGAGCGTTACGATCACGGTGAGTTCTACTCGGCAGACAGCATCCATTTCGCTGACACCACAACCTACCGGACAAAGAAAGGCCGCATCGTATATGGCGGCGGAGGAATAATGCCTGACATCTTCGTCGGGCGCGACACGACCAGAAACAGTCCGTACCTCAACATTGTCAGCAACCGCGCATATACCTATCAGTTTGCCTACCGCTATGCCGACACGCATCGCAAGCAACTCACGAAATACACCAGTTGGCAGGAATTGGAGCAGCATCTGCTTAACGCCAACTGGCTGCCGGAGTTCGTGAAGTTCTGTCAGGAGAAAGGCGTCGAGCCGAACGAGGAGCAACTCGCCAAATCCAAATCACTGCTCTTGCGCGTCGTGAATGCATATATTGTACGCGACATTATGGGCGACAAGGGCTTCTTCCCGCTGTTCGAGCGCGATGACGACATAACAAAACGTGCGATTGACACCTTGACAGGCAAAGAATAACATGATTTTGCAAATAATTTGCACTTTTTTGCAAAAATATTTGCATTTTTCAATAAATTGTTGTATCTTTGCATCCGCGTTTCGCAAAAAACCTGTATTTGGGGTGTTTCGGACGCGCATGGTCGGTTGCCCGAGTGGTTAGGGATCGGTCTGCAAAACCGGGGACAGCAGTTCGAATCTGCTACCGACCTCAGAAAAGTGCCGTCAAATGCGGCACTTTTTATTTGAAGATTGAATAATTTAGACATTTGAAGATTGGCACAGGACAAGATCATACAGGACATCACAACCGGTGAGTACAAGTACGGCTTTACCACGGATGTGCAGACGGACATCATCGGCAAGGGATTGAACGAGGATGTCATCCGCACTATCTCCATGAAGAAAGGTGAACCCGAGTGGCTGCTGGAGTTCCGGCTGAAAGCCTATAGAAAGTGGCTCACGATGCCCGTACCGACCTGGGCGCATCTGGATATTCCCGAGATAGACTTCCAAAGCATCTCTTATTACGCCGCGCCGAAACAGAACGCCAAGACAACGGAAGAGATTGATCCGGAAATCATGAAGACCTTCGACAAGTTGGGCATTCCCTTGGAGGAACGTGCTGCGCTGGCAGGCAACATGGCGGTGGATGCCGTGATGGACTCCGTGTCGGTCAAGACCACTTTCCGCGAGACGCTGGCTGAGAAAGGTATCATCTTCTGCTCGATCTCCGAAGCGGTGCGCGAACACGAAGAGCTGGTCCGCAAATACCTCGGCTCGGTTGTACCCTACTCCGACAATTTCTATGCAGCACTGAACTCGGCGGTGTTCTCCGACGGTTCGTTCGTATATATCCCCAAGGGCGTACGCTGCCCGATGGAGCTCTCCACCTACTTCCGCATCAATGCACAGAACACCGGCCAGTTCGAACGCACGCTGCTCATTGCTGACGAAGGCGCTTACCTCTCCTATCTGGAGGGCTGCACGGCACCACGGCGTGACGAGAACCAGCTGCATGCAGCTATCGTGGAGATAGTCGTCCACAACGATGCAGAAGTCAAATACTCCACCGTGCAGAACTGGTATCCGGGCGACAAAGAGGGCAAAGGAGGCATCTATAACTTTGTCACCAAGCGCGGTATAACACACAACAACGCCCGCCTGAGCTGGACGCAGGTGGAGACCGGTTCGGCTATCACGTGGAAGTACCCGTCGTGTATCCTGCGCGGTGACAACTCGTCTGCTGAGTTCTACTCGGTAGCTGTGACGAACAACTACCAGCAGGCGGATACCGGCACAAAGATGATACATCTGGGCAAGAACACCCGCTCGCGCATCGTGAGCAAAGGTATATCCGCCGGTCAGAGCCAGAACTCCTACCGCGGTCTCGTTCGGGTAAGCAGTAAGGCTGACAATGCGCGCAACTACTCACAGTGCGACTCGCTGCTCATTGGCGATGCCTGCGGCGCACACACCTTCCCTGTGATGCAGATAACAAACCCGACAGCAACTGTCGAGCATGAGGCAACCACATCGAAGATTTCCGAGGACCAGCTCTTCTACTGCCAGCAGCGTGGCATAAACATGGAGGATGCTGTTGGCCTGATTGTCAACGGCTACGCCAAAGAGGTGATGGACAAACTGCCGATGGAGTTTGCCGTTGAGGCGCAGAAACTGCTGCAAGTGTCACTGGAAGGCTCCATAGGCTGATTAATCAACAATAGACATATTTACCATGAACCATTTCAGACTTTTCTTCCCGGGAGAAATGCGTATCAGGCACACCGTTCTCTCCGTTGTATGCATCCTGCTGTTGGCGGCTTGCCATCGCACGCAGCCTATCGTCATCCTGTACGAGAACGATGTGCATTGCGCCGTAGAAGGTTACGCACGTATGGCCGGACAGCGCGATATAGAGAAACAGCAGACGCCATATGTGGCTGTAGTCAGTTGCGGCGATTTTGCGCAGGGCAATACCGTAGGCAGTCTGACGGAAGGCGAGGCGATAGTACGTATCATGAATGCCGTGGGCTATGACTATCTGACAGTCGGCAACCATGAGTTTGACTATACCGTTGAGCAAATGGAGCACCTGTCTCAAATGCTGACCGGCACCACACTATGCTGTAATTTCTCAAAGATAACAAAAGAAGGCGAAGCGGATCTGTTCCCGGCTTATGCCGTCAAGAACTACGGCGGCACGAAAGTCGCATTTGTGGGTGTGGCAACACCATCGACGTTCCGTTCTTCCACACCGACGTATTTCATTGATGATGAAGGAAACCTGCTATACAACTTCCACCAGACGGATACCTACCAGCGTGTGCAGGCTGCTGTGGATGCGGCACGTAGCGAAGGAGCGGAGATTGTTATCGTACTGTCACACCTGGGCGATGATCCCGAAGTAGCTGACTCACGCGGACTGATTGCCGCCACACACGGCATAGATATCGTGCTGGACGGCCACGCACACCACCTGCTGAACGAGCGGCTGGCGAATGACTGCGGTGACAGCGTAACGCTGACCTCAACCGCAACGAAGTTTGCATATATCGGCCGTCTGACGATTGACAAGGACAACCGTCTGACCAACGAGTTGGTGCCCGTATGCGAGTGCCACAAGGTCAATCAGGCGGTGTTGGATACAATTCAGGCAGTGAAGAAAGAACTGGAGGCACGCGTGTGTGCACCTGTCGGCACAACAGCCTTTGCCCTTGCCGACCGAGATAACCTGAATAATCGCCTTGTTCGCAAGCAGGAGACGAACCTCGGTGACTTTATGGCAGACGTATCGCGGTACATGACCGGCGCTGACATAGGCGTGTGCAACGGTGGCGGACTGCGTGCCGGACTGTATAACGACACCATCACCTTCGGCGACATAGTAAGCATCTGGCCGTTCAACAACACGATGCGCATTGTAGAGTGCACAGGACAGCAGCTGCTGGATGCGATGGAGGTAGGTGTGGCGGCGCTGCCTTTGGAGAACGGCGACTTTATGCATGTGAGCGGACTGCGCTATACNNGCGCTATACAGTGGATACCCGCGTGCCGACGTCCGTCATCTGGGATGACAACCGCATGTTTGACGGTGTAGGCAAGACACGGAGAATAACCAAGCTGGAAGTGTTCGTGCCGGCTGAAGGCGAACAGGGCAAACTACCCTACGAACAGCAAGGCACTTGGCGTGCCGTGGACCCGCAGGTTAGTTATACCATCGGAGGACAGAGTTATATCATTGCCTGCTCGGGCGCGTCGGGCACGTTTGCCAAGATGCACGTACTGCCGGTTGACGGCAATCCGCTGAATGACGTAGAGGCTGTACGCTCCTATATCTGCGCCATGGGCGGACAGGTGAACGAGGCGTATCGCAAACCGCAGGGAAGGATTGTTATTAGGTAGATTTAGGATTTCAAATTTATAATTTCAAATTTAGGATTTAAGATTTCAAGTTTCAAATTTGAGGTTGGGAAATTCAGCAGTCGGAGGCAAGGATGTCTCCGACTGCCATTTTGTCAGTCCGGAGGGGTTTGGTATGTTATTTGGATTATATAGAGTGAGCTGGGCATCCGGAGGAGCGGGGGCCCGGCGGCACAAACAAGTCAAATAACTATAAAACAACCATACTATGAACACCTATCAGAACAACAATCCGAACAACGAGAACCTGAAGAAGTACGCCATCGACCTGTGCGAGCGCGCTTCGCAAGGCAAGCTCGACCCCGTCATCGGTCGTGATGACGAGATACGGCGTGTGCTGCAGATTCTGAGCCGCCGTACGAAGAACAACCCTATCCTCATCGGCGAACCCGGTGTGGGCAAGACGGCCATCGCCGAGGGTCTGGCGCACCGTATCGTGCGTGGTGACGTGCCGGAGAACCTGAAGCGCAAGAAGATCTACTCGCTTGACATGGGCGCACTTATCGCAGGTGCGAAGTACCAAGGCGAGTTTGAGGAACGACTGAAAGGCGTAATCAACGAGGTGACAGCCGCAGCGGGCGAGATCATCCTGTTCATCGACGAGATACACACGCTCGTGGGTGCAGGCAAGAGCTCCGGCGCGATGGACGCGGCGAACATCCTGAAGCCTGCATTGGCGCGCGGTGACCTGCGCGCCATAGGCGCAACGACGCTCAACGAGTACCAGAAATACTTCGAGACCGACAAAGCACTGGAGCGCCGGTTCCAGATCGTGATGATCGACGAGCCGGACGAGAGTGCAACCATCAGTATCCTGCGTGGACTGAAGGAGCGCTACGAGACGCACCACAAGGTACGTATCAAGGACGACGCACTGATAGCCGCCGTGACACTGAGTGCACGGTACATCACCGACCGTTTCCTGCCGGACAAGGCGATTGACCTGGTGGATGAAGCCGCAGCCAAACTGCGTCTGGAGGTGGACAGCAAGCCCGAAGAGCTGGATGCGCTCGACCGCCAGATCAAGCAGCTGGAGATAGAGCGCGAGGCCATCAAACGCGAGAACGACAAGGAGAAGCTTGCGGGNNAAAGCCAAATCATCCGAACTGGAGGCACGATGGGCGAAGGAGAAGGGCTACATTGCCACTATCCAGAACGAGAAAGCGTCCATCGAGCAGATGAAGCACGAGGCGGAGGTGGCGGAGCGCGAGGGCAACTACGGCAAGGTGGCGGAGATACGCTACGGCAAGATCAAACAGGCCGAGGCGAACATCAAAGCCGCACAGGACGCCCTGCACGCCATGGACAACGGCGACAGCCTGATCAAGGAAGAGGTGGACGAGGACGACATAGCCGAGGTGGTAGCCCGCTGGACGGGTATCCCGGTGACAAAGATGATGCAGTCAGAGCGCGACAAACTGCTGCATCTGGAGGAAGAACTGCACAAGCGCGTGGTTGGTCAGGACGAAGCCATCGAGGCGGTGAGTGACGCTATACGGCGCAGCCGTGCAGGCTTGCAAGACCCGAAGCGACCGATTGGTTCGTTTATCTTCCTCGGCACAACGGGTGTAGGCAAGACCGAACTGGCGAAAGCGCTGGCGGACTACCTGTTCGACGACGAGAACATGATGACGCGTATCGACATGAGCGAGTACCAGGAGAAGTTCAGTGCAACACGACTGATCGGTGCGCCTCCGGGATACGTAGGTTATGACGAAGGCGGACAACTGACGGAAGCTATCCGGCGCAAGCCATACAGCGTAGTGCTGTTCGACGAGATAGAGAAAGCCCATCCGGACGTGTTCAACGTGCTGCTGCAGGTGCTGGATGACGGCCGTCTGACGGACAACAAGGGCCGCGTAGTGAACTTCAAGAACACGCTGATCATCCTGACCTCTAACCTCGGCTCACAACTCATTCGCGAGAACGCGGAGAAAGGTGTGGATTCTGAGACAACGCGTAACCAGGTGCTTGAACTATTGAGGCAGACCATTCGTCCTGAGTTCCTGAATAGGATTGACGAGACGATCATGTTCCAGCCGCTCAACGAGAAGCAGATCCGCGACATCGTCGGCTTGCAGATTGCAGGCGTGCATAAGATGCTCATGGAGAGCGGAATTGATTTGCGCGTAACGGACGATGCGATAGACTACATCGCCAAGGAAGGTTTTGACCCGCAATTTGGCGCCCGTCCGGTCAAGAGAGCATTGCAACGGCTCGTACTGAACGAACTGAGCAAGAGTATCATTGCCGGCAAAGTGGACAGGAACAGACCTGTGATTGTTGAACTGCGTGAAGGCGAGCTGAAGTTCAGGAATTAAGTCGAATACAGGCCCCTAACAGACGAAGAAGGCGTGTTACGATAACACGCCTTCTTGTTGTAAGTAAGCTAATACTTGTTGCACGGATTGCCGGGCTGTCGGAGTATCGACCTCGTATTCACGGGTAAGCGCCTCGGTCAACAGAGCGATTGTCTGCTGTTCATCGTAGTCGGAATGCGACAGTTCGTCGAATCGGGAGACTATAAAATGCCCCACCTCATTCAATTGTAGAACACCATTGAAGAGGTGGGCATTTTGTCCGACAGCAGCCCCGAGGTATGTATTTCCTACCTGCTGAAAGCGGAACGAGTATCGCAGTCGCATAATACGACAATTGTGCCGATGATTAACGACGACCTATAGGCTGGTCCGTTTCGTCATCTTCAAAGATACTACGACGACGTCCCGGTGCATCGAACTCAACCTCCTGGCCCGGGCCGATGTCATCGCCCATGCCAATGCTGGTGCAGAGTATGCTTGAGTCGTAACGCACTACTTTTACTTCAGGTGCAATAAACTTTTTCATTTTTTCTATCTCCTTTCATTGCCAGCCCGCAGGCGGCAGTAATCTTTTATGCTGTTAACTAATACCTTGTTGTCAAATTGGCTTATTGAACCAAGAATTTCTGTCCGTTCTGGATGAGTACGCCTGTTGATCCTCTGCCTACTCGCTGACCGAGGGTGTTATATACAGGCTCGTTCCAATTGATGAACGTAGCATGCTCGAGGAGTTGGTCAACGGAAGTCGGAGTCTCCTCGTCGTCGGAATCATCGGTGTAAATGGATATACGTCCGGGAGCAGATGCTCCTGCAGCGATTTCCGGTACTGCGCTCAAGTCAATATATGCTCTGTTCTGTCTGATGGTGGCTGTACCACCGGCAACCTTGTGCAACAGATTAGACAGGAATCCATAACATCCATCCGGAACGCTAAGCGGTGAGGCACTAAGATTGCCCACAAGCCCTGTAGCGGCAACGGGTGAGACAGCACTGGCTACGCCGTACCAAGCAGAAAGCGTGCTTGCAGTAGCTTGGATGATGTATGGTTTACCGGCAACGAGTGCACCTGTTTCCTCCTCAATCTCAATACCTGTAACCTTGCCGGCACTCACGTACTTACCAGTCAGGTTGAACACATCAACACCGCTGAAGAACGCATCGTTTCTGCTAACGGGGAAGGGCAGACACATGGTGGCATAATTGCCGCTTGTGAGTGAGCGGGAGTACGATGTTGCGGGGAATAGGTGGCCGGTGCTCACTTCGACGATTGGTGCGGAGATTGTCGTCACGCCCTCATACTGGCTCTGGGTTTCGACAGTAAACGCCGAGAACTTCTCATTGTAGCAGGGACTTGTCAGATAATCTGTAATCAGCACATCCTCAGCATTATGCGACCAAGTGAATGCGGATCCGGACAGCGACATATTTGCCGCCTTAATGGATAGATACTGTGCGCCATACTTAAGATAAATATCCCCTGCATCATTTGCATATGAGAGATCCCATGTGAACGAACTTGGTGTAACGTCGGATTTGTAATAATAGTTAGCCCCTTGTTTGATCAGTTCCAGTGCAGTAGCGGTTGCGCCACCAATAGTGTGAGTGAGCGCATAATGCTTGCCGTTGAGTTCGGTAACAAGAATAACTTCACGCGGCACAACGGTTACACGGATGACCTTGCTTGCGCGTAAGAATCCATTGGTCTGATATGTATTAATCACTATCTCGTCAGAACCGGTGACCAAGCCACGGAGGGTCAACTGACTCACACCACTAACCGGAGAGGTCGCGCTAACGATTTTAACTCTATTATTGGTGGATGTGATGCTTTTCCATCCGGCAGTATAGGCAGCCGCTGTGCTAATAGTATAGACGGAATCCACGCCGGACGGGATAGTTGTCTCGTAGATTTCAACTGTTCCGTTTACATAAATCGGGTTAGCCACACGCGAAGGAGCCGTGGCGAAATTGGCAGTAACGGTAACGTTATGTGCCGGCATAGTAAATGTACGCATCTCGCTGCCCGTATATTCATCTTCCGTCAACACTGTGGTGGCCCCATCAATGGTGAAACTGCGGAGTTCGTTTCCACCACCCGCTTTCATCGTAACTGTCACCTCGGCACCTTCAGCCACAGGAGATTTGGGCTTAAATGTCACCTTACCCGTTCCCGAACCGACAGTACCTGTGAGGGTGTACGTCGTTACGTCAGGCACAGTCCATGTTATCGAAATACTCTCGACAGCCGCTTCAGTAGGTCCACCCACGATAGCAATATGCGCGGGATGAGCAGAAAGTGTGACACTCACAGCACCCGGGGCGCTATAGTACAGGGTGCCAATACGCGGTTTACCGGCTGCAACCAAGTCACCCAATGTCTCTGAACCGTCGAAGGCCGTTTCACTACCATATACAAAAATGACCGACTGGCTAGTTGTATTGTAGAATTCATCATCATCTGCCCATGTGATGGTAATCGCATTAACTGTACCAGGGGATAATGTGGTAGCACAAATGTACTCTTGGTTGAGCACGAAACATGGATAATCGCCATCATATCCTACGGTACCTGCATACGTTGCTCCACTGGTACCCAGGGCGCCAGAGATAGGAATCTCATCGTAAGCAAAACTACCGGGTGCAGAATACGTGTCAGTCTTCTCTGCTGCAAGCGCAGCGAAGGGTAACAAGAGCGATAAAGCAAATACTAAAAACAAACTTTTTGCTTTCATTGTTTTATGTTTTTTTGTGGGCAAGGCTCACGGATAAAGAGCATGAGGCGATGCCTATATTAATAATTCGTTCTAATAGTACAAGTTGATATTTATATCAAAGTGCAAAGTTACATTTTTTTTCTGACAATTGCAACATACTGCTTGTTTTACAGAATAAAATATGCCGCAAAGTTTGTTTTTGCGACATACAGGCTACAAAACGAGGAAAGAGAGCCCAAAAACAGGGGGTGCCTCCGATATTCCCCCGATAACGGACCGACAATGACCCGACAATGGACCGACAACGGTCCGACAACGCCCCGATTGTTTGCAAGTCATCCCTCTGCTCAGCAGAGCCAGTCCGGAAAGAGCAGTTCTGCCAGCTCGCGGACAACCGCATCGCCTCCCTTCCTGGTCATAATACGGATGCCCGGGATGTTCTTCACTTTCCGGCAGGCATCGGCAGGACATGCAGGAAATCCGACAGCCGTGAGGATGTCATAGCAGTTGAGATCGTCGCCTATATATGCGACCTGCTGCATGGTGATTCCCATCTCGTCACATATATCCTGCGCAGCCTGCAGTTTTCCTCCGTCGCGCGCACCGAGCCGCAGGTAATCCACACGGAGTTTGGCGGCACGGCGTGCCACCAGGTCGCGTTTCTCGGAAGTGATGATACCGGTACGGATACCGTGGTCGTGGATGATTTGCAGTGCCATACCGTCACGGGTGTTGAATTTCTTAAGTTCATCACCGTTCTCGGTGTAATACATGCCTCCGTCGGTGAGCGTGCCGTCCACGTCACAGAGGAAAAGGCGGATGTCAGGTTGTTGCATAGGATATATCACGTTAGATGAATGACTTGGTCGGCATGCGGGATGATACTCTCGCGGTGGGTGACACATATGACGGTCAGTGCAGGTCGTGCGCTGCGTATGTTAGCGAGGATGGTTTCGGCAGTCGGCGTATCCAGAGCCGAGAACGCCTCGTCCAGCAGGAGCACGGGAGCCTCCATGAGCAGGGCACGCGCAATGGCTATACGTTGCGCCTGGCCTTCACTCAGTCCCAGCCCTCGTTCGCCACAAGGATAATCCAGTCCGCGCTCATCGTCCAGCACAAAGTCCGCATCCGCCAGACGCAAGGCCTCACGCATAGCGTCATCGGTGGCGGAAGGATTGCCGAACAGAAGGTTGTATCGGATGGTTCCGGAGAGCAAAGTATTGCCCTGCGGGACATAAGCAAACCCTAGGATCGGTCCGACAATGGTCCCATCCGGGGCCGGCAACAGGCCGAGCAGGAGCTGGACAAACGTGGTCTTGCCTATACCCGTCTTACCGACCACCGCAGTCAAAGAGCCGGCAGGAATCTCGGCAGAGATATGCGACAGGACAGGCTCGTCAGAGTCGGGATAGGTGAAAGAAAGGTCAGTGACAACTATTGGAAGATTTGAAGATTTGACAATTTGATGATTTCCTGCTTCCGATTGACAATTACCGAGCGCGGCTATTCGTTCGGCAGCGGTGGAGACGTTGACAAACGTGCCGACATAGGCGATGAGCGTGCGCATAGGCTGCTGGATCTGTCCGACAAGCTGGACGAAGGCCACCATTGCGCCGAAAGTGATTGCATGCACCGACAGGCTGTAGGCACCCCAGAAGAATGCAATGAGGTAACCTGCAACAAAAGCCGTACGGACAAGTACCGTTGCCATCGCCGAATAACGCGTCAGACGCATAAAACTCTGGCGGTAGCGCTCATGATGTTCGTCAAGCAACGCTCCGGCATAGGCCGTGCGGTTAAGCGCCTTGAGCATAAGCGAATGCTGGAGAGACTCCTGAATGAATGCCTGTACGGACGCCTGGTCGGCGCGCACCTGATGGCGATGGCGGCGCATACGACGAATATACACCTGCGCGGCAACAACGATAGCCGGAGTGACGACAACGATGACTATCGCCAGCCGCCAGTCGAGCAAGGCAAGGAAAGCGAACGCGCCGATGAACTGCAGTACAGACGTTATGAGAGCCGGGAACTGCTCGGAGAGGAAGGAGGAAACCGTATCGATATCCTCAATCAGGGTGTTGGTGAGCGTGCCGGAATGCTGCTTGCGCAGATAGAGCCACGGGGACTGCAACAGACGGCTGTACTCGCCAGCCTGCAGCCGGTTGAGCGAACGCACGGAGAGCCGTGCACGCAGCCAACGCACCGCATATGCCAGCGCTACAGAGGTGAGCATGCAGGCTACCAGCATCGCCGCGAGCGAGGGAAGCGAGAGCCAGCCGCCGTCACTCAGATGCCATGTACGGCCGGAGGTAGCAGCGTCGATGAGTTGCTTGCTGAGCCACACTTCTGCCAGACCGATGAGCACATCGGTGACGCCGAGGGCGATATTTACGCCCATCTGCAAGCGATAGGCGTCAGCCGCGCGGCGCAGCCATGCAAGAGAGGATGTGCGGGATGCTGTCATTCGGAATTAACAAGCTGACTGATTGCGGCGTATAGCCTGCTCTACCATAGCGATGTGCTCGGGCAGATCGACACCGATGGAGTCGTATTGCGTCTCATGGACACGCAGTTTGTATCCGTTCTCCAAAGCACGCAGCTGCTCCAGTCCCTCGCCCGCCTCAAGTTCGGCAGGCGGAAGCTGGATGAACGTCATAAGGAAATCACGCTTGTATGCGTAGATTCCCACATGGCGATAGACGCGGGCGAGCTTGCCGTCCTTGCAATTGGACGGGATAACGCTACGGGAGAAATATAGCGCGTCCTCGTTCTTGTCCACGACTACCTTGACGGTACTGGGAGCCTGAATCTCGGCTTCGTCGGTAATCTGCTTGCGCAGCGAACCGTAATAAACCGACTCGTCGGCAAAGATGCCTATTATGTCGCGTATCATCTGCGGTTCGATAAGCGGTTCGTCGCCCTGGATATTGACGAACAGGTCGCCTTCCACTTTGGAAGCCACTTCTCCGACACGGTCGGTACCGGAATGATGCCGGTCGGATGTCATGATGACGCGGATGCCGAGTTGAGTACAGGCAGTAAAGATGCGTTCATCGTCCGTGGCGACATAAACCTCATTGAGTTCCGGAACTTTGAGGCATTGCTGATATACCCACCAGATCATGGGCTTGCCGAAGATATCTGCAAGCGGTTTGCCGGGAAAACGGCTGGACTGATAGCGGGCAGGAATAACACCGATTATTTTCATACGATCAATTGTAGATAGTCAACAGTTATCAAGACTTACGCTTTGTTCAATCGACGACGCCAAATATGATGTATGGTGCGCCACGGAAGAGCAAATAGCGTTTCGGACAAGTAATCCGCTTTTACTATGGCAGATACCTTTCGCGAAGAAAGGATTGCCAACAGATGGTTTGTGCGACGGGACAACCGGCAGGATTGAGGCGTATCCGTACGCAGGAAAAGAAAGTCCGCCAACTCATCCATCGTATCAGCAAATGCCAACAGGCCAAGTTGCCCATAAGCTGTATCCGGCGCACTGATGCCGGAAGCTCTGTTGGAGCGGCATACAAGCCAGTAATCCAGCACATGTCGCAGGGAAAGACCGTCGTGATAAATATGACGGAAAGCATGCAGCAAACAATATAGTTCTTGCAACTGAGGAGTCAGTCCTTCCCGCCGGGCAAATAGTTGCTGCAAGCGTCTGTTATAGCAAGGATTATACAGCCAAGTGGGCGTGACGTGCAATTCAACCTCCGTGCCCTCCATCATAGTTGCAATGTGGTGATAGACGATTTCGCCTACCGCAACATTCGATTTCCGAAGATATGCCAGTAAGGAATTACGATGCTCAATCATAGGGACGTCCGGCCGGGTCAGCACCCATAAGTCAATATCCGCCGCTTGGCGATGTGCGGGCTTGGGATAATATACCGCCAGAGATTGGCCCTTGAGGACACAAGAGCTGAAGTTGCCTGCCTGCAGAAACGCCTGTACCCGTGCCGCCTGCTTCGACATGCGTACGTTGGCGACTTCTATGGTTTGCACATCGGCGAACCACATGCCCAACAGGTCGGCCGGCAGGTTTTTAAGCGCCTCCGGTGCCTTAGACTGCAAGCACTCCACTCCATCCCAGGCATGAGCGATAACCGCGTGGCGTACTGCATGGCGATAAACTCCGCACCAGTCGTCAGTCGATGGTGTCATGGAGGTAACACAAGAAACGGCATCCTCATTTAACGCCAGCCGCAACAGGCAGACGAGAAGTTGAAAGGACTTATCGACGGGCATGCTTCTCTTTGAGAACGTTATACACGAAAACAGCATTGCCGACAATATACCTCCGCCACATGCGTCGCGGTTCACGGATGAGGCGGTAGAGCCATTCAAGCGAATGCTGCTGCCACCAGATTGGAGCTCGTTTGGCTGTGCCTGCATAGAAGTCAAACACAGCACCAATGGTTCCGACATGGCAATGGATATCCAGTTCCTACCAATGCGAATAGGTCCACTTCTCCTGTTTGGGTGCCGTCATGCCTATCCACAGCAAATCCGGATTGGCGGTGTTGATGGCATGGATGATGGCTTTGTTTTCGGCATCTGTGAACTCGGGTTTATACGGCGGCGAATATGTGACCACCTGCAAATGCGGATAATCCTGGGGAACGCGCTTTTCTATTTTTTGCAGCACATCGGGAGACGAACCCATGAACATCACGATTCGCTTGTTTCCGTCAACTTTGGCTTTGCATTCGAGTGCGGCCATCTCATATTCAAATAAATCATAACCGGCAACGCGTTCTTGGGGTTGTGAAGGGGTTTTCAGCCACCGGCAGGCATGCACAACACTCGCACCATCCGCCAGCAGCACATCGCCTTTCATCAACGCCTCAGCGAACAACGCATCGTTTTGTGCTACATTGAATGAGTGGGCATTGATGGTGTTTATCAACAGTTTGCCTTGAGGCAAGTCTGCCAGGACCTGACAAGAGGAGATTATTTGTAAATCATACAATGAGAACATCTCAATCTGTCATCTTTATCATTTATTAACAAAAAGAGTCGTCATTTACTACGATCTGCTTATATATGTCAACCATTTGGTGAGCTTTATTCTTCCAAGTCAATTCATTTGAATGTAAAATACAGTTACATCTCATTTCTTTTAGCGTATCAGGATGCCAATATAAATAATCTAACGCTTCCGCAAAGTCTTTCTGGGATTTCTCCGGAGTATATATCGGAACAGTTATTCCGACCAGCTCATTTACCACATCCCCCTGGCCGCATGTTTGGTGGCATATAATCGGCAAACCATTTGCCAACGCTTCCATAACAACATGCGGTGTTCCTTCTGCCACAGAAGTGAACAATAAGACATCACACTGTCTCATTAGCCGTTGCGCCTCATTGTGCGATACATGACCGTACCATTGTACATTGACATGCAATTGTTCCACTATTTTTGTATAAGGCGCTTTATCGCCATCCCCAACTACATGCAATACAGCATCGGGAACTTTGCTTTCCGCCACTGCACGAATTGCTAAATCCAACTGCTTTCGGAAATCCATCTTGCCACACCATAGGATGTCAAAGGTGTTATTGCCTGCCGAACCACTCTTTTGCAAATCTTCTTCAGGAACATCTTGCAACGAGCACCCAGTTTCATTCATCAATATGCTTTGTCTATGCCAATAGCGGCTGATACTTCGTTGTGAATCACTACTTGCACTTAAGAGTATCGCGGATTGTTTTGCCGCCCGACGCACTCTCAACATAAACCGCAGTTGCAAATGGGTTATCAAATTTTTCAAAAGCAGAAACGCTTTTATTTTCAGTGAAGTCCCTTTGGCGTAAGCCATCGGAAATCCTTCCTTCGCATCTATCGGTCCCCAAATAAAGGGTACACCAGTGTCTTTAGACACCTGCCACAAGAAACCCGGTTCACGGAAGCCAATCATGTTCAACTGATGAAGAATCTGAATCGGTTCTCCTGATTTTCCCTGGGCTTCAACAATCCTTCGTGCGCAATCTGCAGCGCGTTTTTGCCATTTGCGATAGTGATAGTAGAACCTCCAATCCCCCTGATTCCAACACATCCGACGAATACGCACACATCTTTCCGCATCATCGCCCCCAATCGGCGACCAATAGAAATGCAGCGATTTGGCAATCTGGCTGTTTTCTGGCAAATCCAACCATTGTTCTACTTGCGGTCGGAACTCGCCCTCCGAAATAACATAGCAGTCACAGTATTGCGCCAGTGACACAATCCAGTTCCACCCCATACCGGGTTCGGAGCCCATGTTCGGGCAACAGGCGTAACTATTTATCAGCACCCGCAAACGCATGTTTCTCTATAAATTCATCCACCACAGGCAGCAATGATGCTGTAGGATTGATACCTCCGCTACGCTGAAGACATCCGGTTGTCACGACCAGCATATTACGCCAGCGGCCGAAGTAATCGTCCATACTCTTGAAATCAAACATGCCGTATGGATGGTAAATATCCTCACATGTCTGTACGTCAATTTTTTCCGCTAACACCTCATAGGAAACGCCAGCCTCATCCAATACGCTCTTTGCTGCCTGCTTAGCACTCTCATACACCTCCGCAGCCTTATCCCCGACGTGGTAGTACACATCTACTCCTTGTAGACCGAATGCATCCTTCTGGTCCGACAATGTGATGTAGCAGTCTTTTGCGGGATTCTCGGCATCAATATACAGATACCACTCATTATTCAGCACATACATCTTCCGCTGCACCAACACCGCCCACGCGAAACCCAGACAGTGCGGAATATCTTTGAGCGCAATCCATATGTACTTCCACTCGAAGTGGTGCTTGAACAGCACCTCTTTCATACAGTCAAAGAATGGGAAGCGCAGATTGAACACGGGATGCACATAATAGGAGATATCATCTTTCTCACCAATCATCCGTTTGGTGATGAGGGATGTGCCCCGCATGCGGAACACAAAATCCTCATCCTTGATTATGGTTGTGCCTTTGATTTTGAAGACCTTGGTTGACAGGTGGTCGGAGAAATAAACCTTGTCACTCTTCAGCATACCGGACGCCAACAGGATTCTAGCGCTCTCAAACGCTCCTGCTGTCAGGAAGTAATAATCGAACGACGCTTTTTGCTCTTTGCCATTATGCAGATACACTATCTCCTTTATCCCTTCGGAGTCATCGGCAATCAGCCGCACCACACGGGCTTGAGTGAGAATCTTCACCTGCTTGCGCTTGTGGATTCTGAACCAGTTGAAGAAGTTTCGGTGGAATGCACTCAGCCACACACCGGTTTTCGTAAACAATTCATCGGATATGTGATGCTCGGGATATTTGTTCTCTATCTTGAATTTGGCCAGCATCTCATCTTTACGTGCCTTATCCACCTTAATTACGTCACGCATGAACGCATTCGGATGCGCAAAATCATTATCCGAGAATGTAAGCAACTGCCCGCCCCATTTGTCGGAGGCTCCTCCAAATCCGAAAAAGCGACCGTCAGACAAACCTTTGTACAACGATTCTTTCAAGGCGGTATAATACCCTATCTCCTGTTCGTTTTTTACGCCCCGCTGCCACACATCGAACAGTGTGACATCCGCATCGGGATATTTACGCAACAGGCTGTCTATGACATAACTGCCGTATGTTCCGGCTCCTATTACTGCTATGCGCATATCAGATACTGGTAAAATGAACGTTCAACGCTTGTTCCGTTTGCTCGGAATGAAAATCCGAATAGATATACATCCCCTCAAACCGGCTGTACAACGCCCACGGAATCAGATGTAACTTGGCAAACACATACGGTATGCGTTCAAACAGCCACTTGGGCATCGTCAGAATTATGCCGCCTACCGTCTGTTTGGCATACCGAAACTTCGTCATTCCGTCCGACGGAAAGAAATGATATACCGGCTCATTCTGCTCTTTGTCCACGATAGCTAATAGTGCACGATGGATATCTTCGCGACACACGATCGGCTGCTTACTGCGCCGGTTTCCCTTAATCACACTTATTCCCAATGGCAGATTGATGATGAATGGACATGGACGATTATCCGCCAGCACATACCCTGGTCTGACAAGCACTATTTCAAACGGCAGTTTGGCACGAACGGACAGCAAATACTCATCCACGGCAATCTTTATCTCGCCATAGCCGCGTTTCCGCGTGGCAGTTCGAGTCTCGGCAGGAGTACTCTCATCAACAGTCGCAGCCTGATAATCATACACCATGATGCTCGAGAAATGGATGAGTTTTTTCACCTTATGGCTTTTGCAGAAATCAACTAGCGAGCGAATATATTGGACATTAACGTCTGTCGATTGATCCTTCAGTATGGCCAGATTGATAACCGCGTCATATTCTGCAGAGAAATATGGATTCTCGCAAATATGCAGGTAGTCACCATAAATAACATTATCCCGTTTCCCTTCCCCTCCGCGGGAAAAAAGTTCTACACGATACTGATTACTCAATCTATCTGCCAAGCCAGCTCCCACAAAAGATCTCGCACCAAGAATTAAAATCTTTGCCATATTTATTCATCTAAGCATTTATGCAAAATCGTATTCAATCTTTCCTCAAACTTCTCCAGTGTATATTGGCGCTCATATTTCAAACGCCCGTTAATACCCATTTCACTTCCTACAGTCGGGTTCTCTATTAAATACTGCATCTTGTTTGCGAGAGCCTCTGCATTTTGTTTTTCCACGATGAATCCACAATTAGGATCTACCACCTCGGCAAGTGCTCCTTCCGAAGTCGTTACTATTGGTAATGCATATTGCATGGCCTCAAGCACAACCAGGCTTAAACATTCACCATGATAGAAGGTCGGGAAAACAAATGCATCTGCCTCTTTGAGATATGCATTCTTTTCTTCCCCATACTTAGGTCCGATTGCGTGTACTCGCTCTACCAGACCTTTGCTTTTGCATACATCATTGAAGTATTGTTCCGACACATCACTCCACTGTCCAATAAAACAACATGTAAACTCGCAGCCTTTTCGAAGCAATATTTCGCACGCTTCCAATAATACAAGTACACCCTTTTCTGCCATCATATTCGATACGAAGAGGAAGCTGTAAGGTGTATGCTTTTCTTTTCGAGATATCTTTTCTAATATCTTCGGCATACCATTGGGGCATATATGTATGTGTGCATCGTCCAAATACATGCGAAATGAATCTGCCAATCTATTCGCCAAAAATATTGTATGGATATCCTTGAAAAATCGCTTATATAACCATTTGTTATACCATCTTTGCGTAAATGCGATTTGAGGTTTATTATGAAAGTGAGCGACGATCTTGCAATGATAATGCTTGAGTATCCATACCGTTATGAAATCTCGATAGAACCCCCAATCCCAAGTAGAAGGCGTAATATAAACTATTTTGGGGTTCTCTGCCCTTACGATTTCGCTAACTTTTCGATAGAAATGCAACATGTCTATTACCTTCTTCAACGAAAAGTGCCCGATGCTTGCCACGGTAGCAGATGCTGCAGGATTAAGATATACGCAATCGAATTCCTCCTTTATCAATTCAGAGTCAAATATCTGCTGCCCGACTATTGATGCACCATGAACAGGAGGCGGCAAATGCATACAGAACAATATTTTGGCACGTTCAGACATATATCACTTACGAATCTGCAAAAATTCTCCCAGACGAGTCTTGTATTGTTTGTTTTGTTGAAGATATTTTTCAATAGCGTGCTTATACGTGGTATGATTATTCTCTGTAACGATGGTTGAAAAATCACATTCATTCAAATTATCGTACACATATCCCATTCCCCATTCAGAGATTAATTGCATCGTTTTGCATTGCCGCCCAATTATAGGCACATGGTGGAATAATATATCATATATGACGCCACTACTTCGATTTGAATACTCTTCGGTATAATTCAACACTGCAAATCTGCTTTGATCGAGATATGTATTGTATGTCTCATTAGGCACATATCCTATTTCTAACCGAATCGTATTAACATACTTACATATATTGCTCAACTCTTCAACCAACGCCTGATCACTGGACTGACCCGCCACGATAACTTTCAAAGATGTTTTTGCCAACTCACGTACGACCTCGGACACACCTTTTTCTCGTTCTATTCGTCCTAAGATACATATATCATACACTTTGTCAGAATAAGGGATTTGCTCGCGTACATCAGTCTCCGTATAAATATAATCCGGCACCACGCAATAAGGTATGCCAAATGCTTTACCTACTTCTTCATTGGGACAGATTATACCATTTATCTTGTGTTTTGCTAAAGCGAATAATAACTTCTTAACAATACCACGAAGCGAATCATTACTATATTGAATCAAGTACAATGCATCATTCATTTTTTTGCGATACAACATAGCACATGCCAAAAAGAATGTCGCATCTGCGCCTTGCTGTATAACAAGTATATCAGAACTGCAATGATTAAACAAATAATGCGCATTTGCAAAATACTTGAGTTTGTTTATCAATTTTGCCTCTCCAAGCATCTGTAAATCACATGGCAGTTCAAGCAAATCTTCGCTAAAGTATTGATTATATATAGGACCTCCTGCGATTAGCGTTTCTATCCTTTTGCGAAATATGGAGTGGAAGTTACAGGCGCACGCAACCCAATGACCTACGATCTTTCCGTTGGTTACTGGTGTCTTAATATCTGCGATGATCAACCTGTTCATCCTGGTCCTAAATTTTTTCAAGGATTGACCTTAGATAATTGATCTGCTTATCTTTCTCCTCTTTAATATAATTCTGGTCCAATGTAGTCAACTCATTTCTGATTGCTCCACACTTCACTCTTTCAAATAGCCATGAGCGATCTGACTTGTCATAATATCTAGCTGCGCCACCGAAAGAGAGNNAAAGAGAGCGTAGCCACACATGCATGCACCCGATCACTATGGGTTTGAGATGCATTTCCATATAAATGTAAATAATCATCCGGAAAATCTGAAATCAAATCCGTTTGCCCGATGATAGAATAAGTGCGCAACCCTTGTTTTATGGCTCCTTTTAATGAGTCAACATCCATCAATCGATGACGTAACGAGACGACTAAATAATCTTTCGGGAATTCGATCTTTCGGTCTGCTGTTAAATCAAATGTCTTGATTCCAAGCTTTTTCCCATTTAAATTAAGATGCGCCGGAGTAAAACAATCCGCGAGAAAGAAAGCATTATCTATACCAAGATATCTGTCTCCTGACAGATTCTTAAAATTATCGTATGCTTTTTCATCGCGGGCAATGTATGCAATTACATCTATACCACGCCATGCCTTTTCCACATACTTAATCTCTTCTACGCTATAATCATTTCCGCCGCCACCACCTAAAATTATGACTTTAGTTTTAGCTGTTCGCAACCATTCTAATAATCCGGCATGAATCTTACTCCAGTACACGTCCAACAATGCGGCTCCCATCACCACAACATCCGGCTTCATCATAGTTCGCAAATCGAAGTCAACATGAGGAGTCTGAGAAAATCCGAACCAATTAAACGGTTTCCGTTTAGCAAAATTATATTTTAGGTACGCAGGAAGATTACTCGCTTCTATAATCGGATATTGTGAATCCTCCATAGCTGCCCGAATGCANNNNTATATATAAGTTATGTATTCTCCACCATATGGAACGCGGGAAAAAAGGTTTTGCGCCACGCTCAAAAGATACCGTATCAAAATCACGTCTTAACCATTCTAGTTCCTTATTTGTAACTTGTCGTCCCCAAATAGCCCCTCCCCAACGCAACGTATTCAATTGTCGTAACCGAAACAACTGAGGGAAATAGGCGCTACAATACGTACCGATTGTCTCAAATTCAGAAAACGCCTGCTTGGACGAAAAATCACACTTACGTATTATATGTTCCCACCAATCATCATTCGGGCTGATATCATCTAACATCTGCCGGATAACAGATGTCTTTATCATCATATGCTCTGATATATAACTATAATCAAGCGACTTATGTATACCGAACAGACGATATATCGTTTCGAAATACTCCGCATGATACTCTCTTTTGGGATTCACCAGGATTTTACCATCCTCAAAAAAAGATAACTTGTTCAACGGAATAGTGTCAGCATCCCATATTAGATAATACTCCTTTGCATAATTCGAACGGGCAAATGCCAATTTCAGAAACTGCTGGAAATACCATCCTGTCATAGAGGGCATATCATATTGAGCCATCATCTCTTTGACTTTTGAATAAGTAAGAGATGGGGAGAGGTTATTCTCATCCACAAGACTCACATGATATTTGGCCATAAAGTCATCCGAAAGTTCATGAAAACAACGAACGCTTGTTAAAACGTAAATCGTTCCTATTTCACTAATATTCTTCCTTATATATGGTATTGTCC
>LXOW01307455.1_pt1 | contig 24672 bp, 24 predicted proteins | sample 1368591 | NCBI WGS metagenome assembly LXOW01 (sample SAMN04884650, study PRJNA319009) | bovine gut metagenome | isolation source: Cow rumen | host: Bos taurus | place: Italy: Legnaro (PD) | collected 2014-07-09
AGAGGCAACGAGAACCCAGCGATGGGTTAAAGCCCTTTAAGGGAACCAATAACCTAAGATAATCAGGAATCGAATTTAAAGCCAGTTCACAAGGACAAAACACCGAAGCGGGAGTTCGAGCGAGGCAAGCCCAAAAGGCAAACCTAGGCAGAACGAAAGCAAAGCCGAAAAGCGAGAACGGCGGGCGTGCAGAATAAACTCCGAAACGGGCGAAACCGTAAGGGAGAGCGGCGAGGCAACGAGCCACGGGCACGCAAAAGAGCTAAAAACCGCAGGGGCGAAAAAGCAAGAGAGTTATTGCGGCGGCAGAGGGGTGAAACCCGAAGTCGAAAGGCAAGCTTGATGTCGGGAGCAAAGCTCCAAGACGGGCTGAATTCCGAAATGGAAACCGACTGGGCAACCAGTAAGGGGTTCGGGCAAGACAAGATCGGAACGGGCGTAAGCCCTGCGGTCAGAGGCAGGGAACCTCATCAAACCCGAAAAGAAAACCATAGGGGAAAAGCAACCGCGAAGAAGCAAAAGACCGCCAGAGATGGCGAAACGGCTCGATAGACAGGTAAAACTCTGAAGCTTATGAATCCTACAGGTGCCAGTGGGGTGGAACAAACCCACAAACCAAAACGAGCGCACGAATGAGAACCCGTAAGAAGGTTGAGAAAACCTAGATATGGGAAGCGTCAGGACAGGAAACCTGAACGGCACGTTCGATGGCGAAGGCGCCAAGAGGAAAGAAACCTCAAAAGATAGGCAGCAAAAACGGTACAGCGAACAAAACGGTGTAGCCGCAAAGCGATGCGAAGGTAGCGACCTCGAAAGAGAGCGAAATCGCAAAACCCAAGCCAAAACGGATACGAACAAAAACCTTGAAGCCGAACGAAAGTCTGAAAGAGGATGTAGAGTCAACCAACAATCGACCTTAGTGGTTGTGTGAAAACCTTGAAGCGTAGAAACGCCGAAGGTTGTTACGGAACCAAATATGCGTAAAAGCATAGCCACGTTAAAACTCTAAGAGACAGGTAACGACAGGAAGGATGAGGCAAACAGCCAGAACCGAAAGCAGCAATGCAGACGGGGCGAGGCAACGAGCCTAAAGCGTAACCGCAAGTCTTTAAAGAGGAAATCCGACGACTAACAGGATGTTAGGAGTGCGGCGGTCGCACGATGCGATGGAGCCGACGACTAACAAACCAATATCGAATCAGCAGCCAGCCTTGAGTAACATCAAGGCTGGTTTTATTTTAGCCTGAATTATAGAGTTTGATGGAATTATCTATCTGAGTGGCGGTCCTGATTATCAGGAACGAGTTGTTGGAAAGAATTGCCATATTATGCTATAATTTATTTGTGGAACTTGATAATTTTTGCAGCAAAAACTAACATTTTGAAATTGATATTTTTTAATCTACAAAATTTATTGCTAATACGAGGGGCAAAAAATTGACCATCGTTCAGCAAGGGAGAAGTCTAGATGGAAGGATGTGAAATTAACACTATAGAAGAACTAACTTCAGAAGAATTGGAAAAACAAGATATAAACAAATTTACAAAAGAACTGGAAAAATACAAAGACATGGATGAGTTCTTGGATGATCCTATTAGAGAATATGATTATGAGAGATTCCCCGGGTTGAGAGGTATGAGCTATGGTGAAGATGTTTCTCTCACGCTTTCAGTAGCATGCTTTTACTTTTTAGAAAAACAAGACAAAAAGCATAGATAATTACATCTAATGAGCCCTGAAAATATTCGGGCTCATTAGGTCTTCTTTACTAATACGAGGGTCAAAAAATTGACCATCGTTCAGCTCGATGACATGAAACTTGCTTGTTAAAACTGAAAAAAGCAAGACTACAAACTTCCAGTTAATTGAAGTATATATGAAGGAGAACATGATGAGAGTCGCTTATAAGATGGAATACAAATACCCGGTAGATGAGAGATCCTCTATAGAACTGGTTCCGTATTCTACAGAATATAAGAATAAGTATAAACAGGTTTACAATGACTGTTATCATGAAATGCGAGAAAAATTAGATAAAAAGCCTTATGATTTCATTCAGGATGATACTTTCTTTCACACGGGAATGGAGTCTGTATATCTTCTTCTTGACAATGGTGAGATTATTGGAAGTGTCGCACTGAAAGGCGAGGAAATCGACGATCTGATAGTTAACCCCAGGTTTCAAGGAAAAGGATACGGAAAACAGTTGTTACTTTGGGCACTCGAACATATAAATACAGAAAGAATTATATTGCATGTGGCTGAATGGAATAAAAGAGCTTTAAATCTATATACAAAAAATGGATTTGAAATTGTTGAGACTATACCTATATGATTTTTGAAAGGCTGAAAAAAGGGACAAAATGTAAATGAGAACGCTTTTCTTGAGTTCAAATGCGGAGTCTGGAAATGTAGTTGCGGTACCGAAAATACCGGAAAGTTCTGTGTAAACTGTGGAAATCCAAGAGAAAACTAGTATAATTTTATTGCAGAAGTGAATATAGATGGCCTAAGAAAGGTGTCCGAGGCTCTGAAATGGCATTGCTGGGTAAAGAAAGAAAATCGGAGGGGTTGACAGCGTTAGGCGCAGGTTTAGGAGAAAATCTTATTCCTGCGTTTTTTTGTTGCTCTTTAACTAATACGAGGGTCAAAAAATTGACCATCGTTCAGCAATACTGGAAAAATACAAATGGTAGACTTTTTAGGGAATGTATTACCAAAACCTAACGGTAAGAACCAGGGCAAACGTAAACTTTTTCTTTTTGTAGTGCTTGTTTTGCTTGTACATTTTTCATAACTGTTTTATGCTCTATAAATAAAATTTATTTGGAGCAATTTAATATGTTAATAACTATAACGGAGCCAGAATCCTTTTTTGATTGTTTCTCTTCACTGCCAGATCCCAGAAAAGACATAAATAAAAAGCATTTGATGATTGATATTATATTTATAACAGTTTGCGCTGTTATCAGCGGCGTTACATCGTGGGAGTAAATCGAAGATTTTGCCATAGACAGAGAAGAATGGTTAAGAAAATATATAAGCTTGCCAAATGGAATCCCTTCTCACGATACTATAAGATACCTTTTTTGTAATCGATTTTTTAATCCAAGTTAACATTTTCTTTCTCAGCTTCTTTGTTATATATTGCTACTTGCTTCTTTGCGTAGCTTAACGGGTCATCGGTTATTTTCAGAAGTTCTGAGTGTTTTCCAATTCGATAGATGTTCCTGAATCAAAAAAAAGCTAAACATCAAAAGTAGTATCTTGTAAGTTGTTATTTTGTTGTGGTATCCTATTCGCGGTCTTATTTAAAGTAGCATTGAAAATATTAAATAGGTTTATTACGATGTTTCGTTTATTATATAGATTATTAGCAGTTTTAATGGCTTTTTGTGTTATAACTTCAAGCGTTTTAGCTCAAAAGGTTAAAGAAACAATGTCTGTTCATGACCTTAAAACGGGAATGAAAGGCTATGGAAAAACTGTTGTAAGCGGGCGTAAGATAGAAAACTTTGATATAGAAATTTTAGGGGTACTTCAAAANNTCTATCTTAGTAAAAGTCAGTGGTGAAGCAATTAAACAGGCTGGTGGTATAGCTTCTGGAATGAGTGGTAGCCCTGTTTATGTAGACAATAAACTTATAGGCGGTCTTAGCTCTGGATGGTTGCTTACAGATCATACTGTTGGTCTTGTAACGCCTATTGAAGAAATGCTAGAAATATGGACATATCCTGATGTTGCTTTTGCTCCTTCCGTTAAAAAAGAAGAAAAAACTAACAATATCTGGAAATTAAATACACCAGTAAAATTAGGTTGTAATTTTATAGATACCATTTATGAAATAGATAATGGTTCACCTGTTCCAAATAATTTAAAGAACAATGAAACTGTTTTTGCGAAAGTCGCTGGCGATATATATATAAATGGTCTTGAAGGTAGAGCAGCAGAGAATTTTAAAAGTAAAATAAAAGGCAAAAATGTAATTATTAGTAAGAACACCGACTTAAATTTTGCCGATTCTTACGAAACAGATAATTTAAACGAAGCAGCAGTGGCATTTGAGCCAGGTTCTGCTCTTGCTATTCAGTTAGCGAGAGGCGATATAAGCATGGCCACTTTAGGAACAATGACCCATCGAAGTGGTCATAGAATTTTGGCTTTAGCTCATCCTTTTTTGAAAAAGGGAGCAGTTTCTTTTTTAATGACCGGAGCATATATACATCATTCTTTTGCAAGCGTTCAAATGCCATTTAAAATAGGTGCTCCTACAGAAATGCTAGGTATAATAACCCAAGACAGAGAAAAAGGCGTTAGCGGAAGTATAGGCAGACTTCCTGAAATGGTTCCTATAAGTATTGATGTTTATGATAAAGATTTGCAAACAAATCGAAGCATAAATTATCAAATAGTTAAAGATGTTTCTGTTTTTAATTATGTTTTAGAATCTACTCTTATTCAAGCTATAGAAGGTGCTACAGACAGAGTTGGAGCTGGCACTGCTCACATGAGCATTGCATTAGATTGTGCTTCTAAATCAGGTCAGACTCATAGTTTTAGAAGAGAAAATATTTTTTATTCTAAAAACGATATAGTTCAAAGTTTGGTTACAGAAGTTTTAAGTCTAATGGAAATGGTTACAGATAGCGAATTTGAAGAAGCTATGCCAACAAGATTAATTCTTAAAATCGAAATAGAAAAGAAACGTAAAACTTTACAGATTGAAAAAGTTGAGGTTAAGAACTCTTCTATTTCTGGTGGTGGAATGTTAGAAGTAGAATTAGTCCTAAAGCCTTTTAGAGAAAAGAAAATAATTCGAAGAGTTAAATTGCCTATTCCGCAAGATATAGGCAAAGAAAATCTTGTTTTAACTGTTTGTGGATTAAATACTAAATTAGATGAAGTAGACAGTATGGGTAATGTTGCTTCAGATGCAAGAGAAAACAAAACTTTAAAAGACTTAAAATCGGTAGAAGAAACGCCCACTGGCTTTGAATCTGTTATACGTTCATGGGTTAATTCTCCAAGAAATTCCGATATACTTTTCCAATTAGCTGTAGAAGGCGATGAAACTAAGAAAATAAAATTGAATGGCAAAGATTTTGAAATTCAGCCGACAAATTTGGTTGTTTCTGGAAGAATAGATACAACTTTAACTTTAAGTGAGGAATAATCTTGCTTAAAGATTGGCTTATAAATTTTTTAAATTCTGTAGGTCGCATGAGTGTTTTATTCATGCAGACTCTTTATTGGACAATAAGAAACATAAAAAATGGAAATTTTGATTTTAAGAATTTAATGGATCAAATGTCTAGAATAGGCGTTGATTCGCTTTCTATGGTTGTTATTACTGGTACATCGGCAGGTGCCGTTTTAGTTGTTCAAATAGGTTACCAGTTTGCTCAAATGGGAGCTCAAAGTTATGTTGGTGGGGTAGTTAGTCTTGCTATGGCAAGAGAATTAGCTCCTATTCTTACTGGTATAGTTGTAGCTGGCAGAGTTGGAAGCTCTATAGCGGCTGAAATAGGCACTATGAAAATTACAGAGCAGATAGATGCTCTCGAAACATTGGCTACTAATCCTGTTGATTATCTTGTTGTTCCACGTTTTTGGGGCTGTACTATAATGCTTTTCATGCTTACCATTTTTACTAATGTTGTTGGAATGATAGGTGGGTCTATTGTTGCAGTTTATCAAATAGGATTGACTTTCACTTCTTTTGTTGATTCAATTTTACATTTTATGCTTATTCAGGACCTTATGGGTGGTTTGTTAAAAGCCGCTATATTTGGTTCTATTATTGCTATAATAGGTTGTTATAAAGGTTTTGAAACGGAAGGTGGCGCAGAAGGGGTAGGTAAAAGTACCACAGATTCTGTTGTTGTTTCTATTATGCTTATATTGGCAGTTAATTATTTCTTAACTGTTGGAATTAATAATTTTAATATGGCGTATTTGCAATGATTATAGTTTCTAACGTTCACAAAAGCTTTGGTCCAAAGGCTGTTTTAAAGGGTGTAAATCTCAAAATTTACGATGGTGAGTCTCTTGTTATTTTAGGACCTTCAGGTTGTGGAAAAAGCGTTTTGCTTAAACATATAATCGGGCTAATGCAGCCGGATAGCGGTCAAGTGCTTATTGACGGAGAAGATGTAACAACGTTTAATCAGCAAAAAATGGATGCTCTAAGAATGAGAATGGGTATGCTTTTCCAATCTGCCGCTTTATTTGACTCTTTAAATGTGGAAGAAAATGTGGCGTTTGGTTTGCGTAGACACACAAAATTAAGCAATAAAGCTATTCACCACATTGTTTCCGAAAAACTTGAATTAGTAGGTTTGCCTGGAACTAATTACCTTATGCCTTCAGAGCTTTCTGGAGGTATGAGAAAGCGTGTAGGTCTTGCTAGAGCTATAGCTATGGAGCCTGAAATAATTCTTTATGATGAACCTACTACAGGACTTGATCCTATAATGACTTCTGCCATAGATGAATTGCATCTAAGTTTAAAAAAGCGGTTAGGCGTAACTTCTATAGTTGTTACACATGACATGAATTCTGCTTTTAGAATATGCGACAGAGTTGCTTTGCATTTTGGTGGTCAGATAGTCGAAATAGGAACAAAAGAAGATATGATTAATTCGCAGAACCCTATGGTTCAGCAGTTTATAAAGGGTGAAGCACAAGGCCCTATGACAAGGTTGTGATCAGGAGAAGTAAATGAATTCAACGACAAAAGTAGGAATAATGACACTTGCGGCAGTAGCTTTACTGTCTTATCTAGTCTTTATAATAGGTGATTTTAGCTTTTCAGAAAAGGGATATAACTTTATTATAAGTTTTTATTCTGTAAATGGTTTAAGCAAAGGCGCTTCAGTTTCTATGTCTGGCGTTAAAATAGGAAAAGTTACTTCTTTGGAATTCAATGACGATCAGGTTTATGTGCATTGCTATGTTTCAGAAAAGAAATATTATATAAGAAGAAACAGTTCTTTTACTATTTCAACCGCAGGACTTATGGGTGAAAAATATATAGAAATAATGCCAACTAGAGACTATACTTCTCCATATATTTCTGATAATGAAGTTGTAGCTGGAACAGACCCTATACGTATGGATGAATTGTTTGAAAAAGGAACTCAGTTAGTTCAGAAATTACAAGATTTAACAGAGTCTGCCAGAGATATAATAAGCGACCCCGAATTAAAGGAAAATACTCGTATTGTATTTAGAAACGCTGCTGCAGCTTCTGAAAACATAAACAATATTATAAATCTGCTTAGAAGTAAATCAGATAATATTGCAGATAATTTGGACAAAATATTGTCTAATGTAAGCCAAGGTATAGAGCAAAACAAAGAAGAAATAACAAAGCTTATATCTAATTTCCGTCAGATAAGCGATAAGATAAACAAACTTACAGGTGACAATTCTGGTAATATTACAGAAATACTTACAAATGTAAAAGATGTTACTGGTAGACTTGATGGTTTACTTACTAAACTCGATAAAGACGATAAGCTCACTAACGATATAAGAGATACCTTGGAAGCAATAAGAGATACTTCTACTAACGCTAAAGAAATAAGCGGTGAACTTAAAGAATTAGTTGTTGATAAACAAGTAAGGCAGAAGATAAATGTAGCTCTTGACGATGCGCATAAATTAGCTCAAGCTGTCGATAAAGTTTTCCTAAACATTCGCCAAACCAGAGTGGATTTCAAATATTTACTTAGATACAGTAAAGACGAAGAAGGACTTCTTTCCGATATAAGCGTAGATATTTATCCAAGCGATAAGGGCTTTTATCGTATAGGAATTGATGATGTTGGCGGCGAAGATAATTTTGATGCTATGATAGCCAAAGATGCAGATACTAACTTCGTAAAACGTGCAGGTATTATAAGCTCAAAAGTAGGTCTAGGACTTGACTATATTATTTCTAACGATTTAAGTCTTTCTTTAGACTTCCTTGATACAAGAGATTCTGAAGTTAGATTAAAACTAGGTTATACAATAACTGAAAATATGAAATTTGAGCTAAGAGCTGACAATATACAAGATAAGAGTGAATTGAATTTTGGTATTGAATACAAGTTNNAGTTTTAATTGTTTCTACTGGCGGCACTATAACAATGCTAAAAGATGAAACAGGTTCGCTTTCGCCTTGTGAAGACGCTTCTGCTTTAATTGCAAAAATTCCAGAATTAGAGAATTTAGCAGATATAGATGTTTTGCCTTTAGCAAATATTGATTCCAGTAATCTTACGCCAGATTTATGGGTTGCAATATCAAAATCTATCTATCAACGAATTAAAGAATACGATGGTTTTGTAATAGCTCATGGAACGGATACTTTGTGTTATACGGCTGCTGCTATGTCTTTTATGATTCAGGAGCTTAATAAACCTATTATTCTTACTGGTTCACAGGTTCCTCTTGAAGAAATAGGCTCTGATGGAAGAGCCAACCTTATAAACGCAGTTAGAGTAGCTATTTCTGAATTAGCGGAAGTAGCTGTAGTTTTTGGTTCCTTAATTATTAGAGGTACAAGAGCTAAAAAACTTTCAGCTTTTGATATGCAGGCTTTTACTTCTGTAAACGATATTCCTTTGGGAACAATAGGACTTTCTATTAAGTTTAACCATGGAGCGCGTTTAAGAAGTAAGAAAAAGCCCATGCTTAGAACATTTTTAAATAAAAATGTTGCATTTATTACTGTTTACCCTGGTATGAAACCTGAAATACTTGACTTTCTTGCAGATAATCACGATGGAATAGTATTAGCAGGGTATGGCGCAGGCAATATTCCTACTGGTGAGTATTCATTAGTCCCAGCTATTAGCAGAGCTACAGCTAAAAATACTCCTGTTGTTGTTTGTACCCAATGTATGATGGGCTCTACAGAAATGGAACTTTACCAGGTTGGAAGAGCGGCTTTAGACGCTGCTGCTATTCCAGCTATGGATATGACACCTGAAACAGCAATAGTTAAACTTATGTGGGTATTGGGGCAAACAGATGATATTGCTACCATAGATTCAATGATGCAAAAGAATTTCCTTGGCGAAATTCATGAAAGCGAATAAATGAAAATTTGTCCAGAATGTCGTATAAATGTTGAATTACCAGGTAGAGACGGAATAAAATTCTGTCCTTTTTGTGGAACTTCATTAGAGACAGGAGAACAAGAAAGAAAAGCTAAAATATCTTTTTTTACTTTTCCACNNAGCGATATAAGCGGAAAACTTACTTTATGTTTTTTAACAGGAGCTTTTTTTTACTTTATAATATGCAGACTTTTTAAATTAAAATCCCACTTTAGTTCTTATAAAAAAGCTGGGGTTATGTCAGTTATTTTTTCTATTGTTAGTTTTTATTTATCTCATGATATNNATTGCGGTAATACAAAACAGAGCTTTAATAAATAAGTCAGAAAATAAACCTTATTCAAAAATATGTCAGTATTTAACATTTATAAGCTGTTTCTTAGGTATAGTTTCTGTTTATGTTATATCTTTTAATAATTCAATCGAAGATAGAATTATTATTGCATCTGAAATGATTTTTGACGCTGGTTCTAGCGAAAAAGCATTAAATATAATAGAAATGAGGACTGAAAAATTATTAAAAGGTAATGTAAAAAAAATACCTTATTATAAGGGTAAATTTACGGTAGTTTCTAATTTTCAATCTACTACTGCAGAATATGCTGTAAAAAACTTAAATATTGCTCTTAATAATTTTCCAAACTCATCAATGGTAAAATATTACCTTAGTTCTGCTTATTTAATGCAGGGAAACAAAAAAAGCGCCTTAAAATATGCAGAAGAAGCTTATAATAATGCTACTGCTAGTGCTGCATTAAGTAAATATTTAGCAAAAATATATATTGATCAAGATATGCCAGAAAAAGCTATAGAAGCTTATAGTAAAAGTTTGAATATAAATAGTGAAGATGCTGTTTCAATGAATAATCTAAGTAATCTTTTACTTGATACTGATCAAAAAATATTTCAAGCTTTAGAATTAGCTAAGAAAGCATCTGATATTATGCCTAATGTTTATACGTTAGATACTCTTGCATGGGCGTATTATAAAAATGATAAAATAAGTGATGCTATTGAAACTATAAACCATATTAAATCTTTTGCCGATGAAGTGCCTGAGGTTAAGTTTCATTATTTAATGATTCTTAACTCTGCTGGTTTATGTAAGAATATTTTGGAAGAGTTAGATAAATTGCTGATTATTCCAGAAATAAGCATTAATAAACAGCTGGTTAGAAATATAATAGAAGCTAAAAATAAAATAGAATTAATAAAATCAAAGGAAAGTCAAATTAAAGGCAATGAATAAGCAAATAAGACTGTTTTTCTCTCTTTTGCTATTTTTGCTTGCTACTAATAATTCGCTTTACGCTATTCTTCATATTGATACTAGCTATGCTGGAAAATATAGAAACAGTCCTACTTATATGAAGATTCTTACTGAATTGCCCTATGTTTACCAAGAAGCTTTTCAAAAAATACAAAAAAGCTTAGGTATACCTATAAGAGAACAAATGAATGTTGTTGTTATATTCTCTGATTGCCTTATGTATAAAGGCTATAGGCTTAGAGGAAAACGACAGACTGTAATGACAAAGGCGAAATCTGTTGTACATTATATTCACCTTGATTTAGATTTTCTTGTTAATGGTCAAGCTACACTTCTTGAAGAATTAACCCATGAAATGACTCATGCTGTAATGGCTGATGTTATGGGAATGCGAGAATATGATAAATTGCCAATGTGGATGAAAGAAGGAACAGCAGTTCATGCGGCAGACCAAGGATTAGCCCGTATAAAAGCTCTTACTAAACGTGGTTTTAATATTAATAATATTGGAAACGAAGATGAGAATATAGATGGTAATCCTATTTCCCTTGAAAAATACGTGGAGAATTATCTTAAAATTAGATTTTTACTTAAAAGCTTTGGCAGCAATGCTTTTCAAAGATTTATAAAACGTGTTACAAAATCAGGAAACGTGGCTAAAGAGCTTTCGGTTAGTTTTAACGGTCTTACAGAAGAAGTTATGAACCAGTATAGTTCTTCGTTTATAAAAAATACTCTTATAGACAATGTTAGAGCAATAGGTTCAAAGGAAAATTTGCTTAGAGGTATGCAATACTTTGATGAAGGTGAATTTCTTTCTGCAAGATTGGCTTTAACAGATGCTTTATATGGAGGTTTAAACGATTCAGATTTTCAAAAGGCCGCATTTTTGCTTGCTGAATGTTTTATTCAAGAACGAAACCCAGAAGGTGCTTTGCAGCTATTGAAGAAAATAAGACCAGATCCCAGCAATGTTCCAGTAGATAGATATGAATATCTTTCTGCTTATTCCGAATATGCTATGGGCTTACTTACTAAATCTTATTTTGGATTTAAAAAGGCTTTCGAAACCTCTGGAAATCAAGCGGTAAAAGAAGGTTCCCTTTATTATGCAGTAAGAATTTTATCAGAATTAGGAAACAGACATGAAGCGATTAGAACCTTATCTATGATGCAGCAGCTTTTCCCTAATAGTAGTTATTTACCTCTTGTAAGAAGAGTTATTGCTGCTCCTTGATTTTTTTTGTTGTTATGTTTTCTTCTAATTCTTTTACGTATTCTGAGTTTCCAACTACTTTGAAACCGTTTTGTATATCTTGACTACGTAACATTAAACCCTTTTTAAATTCTGGGGTTGAAAGTAATTCTGAGTCCCAAAGCTGGTCTCCGTAAACAGGAATTTTTAAGTTTAAACCTGAATCTGTTGTTTTTTCTATTNNGAAAAAAGTATAAACGAGCCTAATATAAAGAATTTTGATAAATATTCTGGTATTTTTTTATTTTTAATTAAAATTAATATGCCAGTTAAAGAAAAAAGAATGAATAAGCTTCCGGCAAAGCGTATATCTGGAGCTTGTGTAAACCAAAATGCTATAGATAAAAGCTCTATAAACCAAAGTGATGATAAAACTATATATTTTTTGTAGTTAATAAAAAGTTTGCGATACCATATGGTATATGTATAAAAACCTGTAATAAATAAAATAATTGCTGTAATTCCGTCGAAATACGTTAGATGATATTTAAACCATGGTATTACCCAATTACTGCTTTTTAGTAAATTAGATTTGAAGTCGTAATAACCTAGTTTAGCGAAAACTCTTATACAATCTGCGGCATAAACTGTTAATCTTTCTGAAAGTGCCCAATCAGAATTTATTTTTCCAAAAGTAGAGGGGAAAAGTGGATAACCTGTTGAAATATATCCTCTGGTAATCCATATTGTTATTAAAAATGCTATAAACAAAGAAACTCTTTTCCAATTACAGGTTAAAATATCGTTATTATTTTGCTTATTTTGTTTAAAATATATCCAAGAGGTAAAAGCCAAACCTAATGCGTAAGGAGCATTGCTAAGTTTTATTACTGTAGCTATACAAGCTATTATTGCTATAAACGAAACGTATGAACTGGCATATTTTCGTTTTTCTGGATTTATTATTAACAAAATAAAATAATTGAATGTGCATATTTGTAAAATAGAAGAGACTATATCTGGACTTGGAGATGCAATCCAAAAGTGTGGAACAGGAAGAAAAAACATGAAAAATAGTAATGATCTTGAAATAACGCTTTTACTTAAAATAAGCTGAATAATAAGTAAAATAAATAGAAAACTGTTTGAAATGTGAAAAGCGTAATCGTTAAACCATGGATGAAAATTTAAAGCTGCTGCCCAAGTGAAGAAAAGTTGGTTAAATCCTAATCTATGGTGTAAGTTTCCTATACCTGGAATTATAGAATATTCATTAATCCATCTTATGCTGTTTAAGTGGTAAAAACCTGTATCGTAGCAATAAGGAGGTTGAATTGCAAAAGCGGCTATAAGCAGTGAAAAAGCTGTTATAGCGATTATTTTTTTACTTGAAAGATTATTGTTTTTTATTTCTTTAAATATATTACTTGTTAATAAACATAGAACAATTCCTGATATAAAAAAAAGAGACGATACTATGTTGTTTATAGGAAATAACAAATGTATTATACTGAAAAAGAAAATGGAAATACCCCACCCTAGCCAGGTTTTAATAAAAGTTTCATCTTCTTTTAAGAAATTAAAATTAAATATTTTTAATATTAAGTTGCCCCATCCGTAACATGAAATAAATAAAAATAACCATGAAACAATTATAGTAGTTATTCCAAGCAAAAATCCAAAATTCATATTTATTCTTTATCGGTTAGCGGTTTTAAAACATCTTCGACTGGTGGATTATAATCTTTGGCATTATACTGCGACATAGCTTTTGAGGCCATGCCTATTAACCACATTTTTACTATTTGAGGCATATCGTTAAGTATCTTTTGAAAAATTGCACCCTCTTCGTCTGATATTTTACCAAGTACATGATTTATAAGCTGTTGATGTTGTGTTGCTGCTGCTTGTTGTGGTTGACCAACTCCGATTCTGATACGCCAGAAGTTTTCCCCTATGTAGCTTATTATAGATTTCATGCCGTTGTGACCGCCTGCGCTTCCGCTTGGGCGCATTCTTATTTTTCCTATAGGCAAACTAATTTCATCGTAAATTACTAATAAATCTTTTGCAGAAACGTTTTCTCGCTGCATAAGAGGAAAAATTGCGTCTCCAGAATTGTTCATATATGTCTGGGCTTTTATAATAATATGAGATTCGCCATGAAAATTAAATCTAGCTGTTAAAGCGTTGTGTTTATCATGTTCGAATTTTGTTCTAAAAGTTGCCGCTAAAACATCTGCAACCCAAAATCCAGCATTATGACGAGTAAAGGCGTATTCTTCGCCTGGATTTCCTAAACCTGCAATAACCATTATAATTTCTCTCTAATATAATATTGCTTACTATATCATATTTAGCGTTTAATAAGTAGTTTTTGTTTTATAAAGTTGAAAAATTTATGAAATTTAAAATTTACAGACTCAGATTTTAGAACTAAACATAGATTTAGCTTCAAACTTGAAACTTGAAACTAACCAAAAATTCAATTACAATATGGTTAGCTTCAACTTACAGGAAAACTTGCCATGCTAAAACGACTGCCGATTGGTTCTGATATATTCGATGACGTTATACAAAATGATTATTATTACGTTGATAAGACTATGCTTATAAAAGAGCTTGTCAATAGAGGCAGCTACGTTTCTTTGATTACTCGCCCAAGGCGTTTTGGAAAAAGCCTTAATATGTCTATGCTCAGGCATTTCTTTAGAATCGGAAGCGACAAGACTTTGTTTGACGGGCTTAAAATAAGCGAAGACAATGAGTTTTGTGAAAAGTATCAGGGGCAGTATCCTGTTATTGCCATTTCTTTAAAGGAAGCTAATTGCAACAATTTTAATGATACTAAAAACAGGCTTTACACGATTGTTGGCAATGAGGCGGATAAATTTAGTTTTTTGCTAGGCAGTCCTAATTTGGATGATAACGACAAATATGATTTTCAAAATATCATCAGAAGAAGTAATTCTGCTAAAGAAGGCGAAAATGGCTTTTATTCTATGAATAAAGACATTTTTGCAAGCTCCCTGCAAAAGCTCTCTTACCTTCTTTATAAGCACTATGGCAAAAAAGTCATTATTTTAATAGACGAATACGATGTTCCTATATCCCATGGTTATTACAATAAGTATTACAGCGACATAATCAGCCTGATACGAAACTTTTTAGGCTTTGCTTTAAAAACTAACGAATATCTGAAATTTGCGGTATTAACAGGTTGCACACGTGTTTCTAAGGAAAGCATATTTACGGGCTTAAATAATTTTAAAGTTTTTACTGTCGCTGATGAGGGCTTTTCTACCTATTTTGGTTTCACCGAATCCGAAGTTATGGAAATGTTCAAATATTATAGCGTAGAAGATAAATACAATGAGGCTAAGGATTGGTATGACGGTTTCAGAGTTGGCACTCAAAGTTTGTTTGCTTCTTGGGACGTGATAAACTATGTTTCTGAGTTAATGGATAATCCAAATGCCAAACCTAAAAATCACTGGGCACAAACAAGTCAGAACATTGTTATACAACAACTTTTGGGAAAAGATAGCCCTAGCGTTAGAGATAAAATAGAAACCTTAATTGCTGGCGGAACTATCTCAGAAAGAATAATACACGATATAACCTATGGCGAGCTTAACGATTCTATAGAGCATAACGTTAATGAAAGTCACATTTGGAGCGTAATGCTTTCAACAGGTTATGTAACGATTTTAGGCGAGGATTCAGAAGGAAAATCCATTCTTGCGATTCCAAACAAAGAATTAATACAAGTTTTTAAAGATAAAGTTGAAAATTGGTTTATAAGGGGCTTGTCAAAAAAGAACGCCGAGCTTACTCAGCTTCAAAAAGCTTTCTTAACAGGCGATGCAAAAACGGCTGAAAATATTTTTAACGATTTTTTAAGCGAAACTATAAGCTTTCGTGACGATATGCAACAGCAAGACGCAAAGGAAAGCTTTTATCATGGTATTTTGCTTGGTTTGCTTTCTAGCGAATATGCCAAGGTTTGCAGGGTAAAATCAAACCGAGAGGCTGGCACAGGTTATTGCGATATTTGTCTCGAAGACAGCCGAAATGGAATAGGAGCCGTAATAGAAGTCAAACTTGCTAACAATAAGACTATGGAAACAGCATGCAAAGAAGCTATGGAACAAATAAAGCAAAGAAGCTACGAAGAAGTTTTCGATGCAGAATTGGTTCCAACAGTTTACAAATACGGAGTAGCCTGCAAAAAGAAACATTGCAGAATAAAACTTGTGGTTGATTAACAAGTATTAAAACTATTTTGAATTGTTAGAGCATAATATTTTTTATTTTAAAGCACCCATTTAAAACATCAAAATTTGCTGTGCGTACAACTGTATGCTAAACGGCGTAATGCAACGCTCTAACGCCCTCTAAAACGTTCTAATATATATATTAGACTTGATAAAGATATTGACTTTATCAAGTCATATTAGTCTTAAAAATAATTTTGTTTTTTAGTACAAATATAGAGTTGTAGCTAAAACTGGAGCAAGTTATGAAAAAAACGTATTTAAAATATTTTCTTGCTATGTTTGCAATTATTTCAATATTATATTTAACCGCATGCGGCGGTGGCGGCGGAGGAGGAAACAGTGTGGCTCCAACGCCTGTTGCTCCTAGCGTCAGAATTATAGTTGATGGTTCTATTTTTGGCGATTTGGCTTCTATTAGAGTATCTAATAGAAAAATTGCTGAGAATAAACAATTTTCTTCTGAACCGTTTGTGAAAAAAGAAAAATTGCAGAACGACAGAACTTCTATTAAGCCTGTTAAAGGCGTAGAAGATAAAAATGAGATAAAATTCGGCAAAATATCAAATTTTAAAAACCAGAAAGCTTTATTAGCAGAGAAAAAGCAAATTGTTAATGAAGCCAAAAAAGCAAAGTCTGCCGCTAATTTGAACAAAGGTTTACGACCTTCTGTTGAAGCTGAATTAAAAGCAAACTTAGCATTGCCTTTAATTATAAAAACTACTGCATATTCTAACGGCAAACCTGTAGCAGGCGTAGTTATAGATGACAGAACCGCTACTGCTTCTGGAACTAACTATGTTTGCGATATAATAGGTTCTATTATTTGTATAAATATACCTCCAAAAATGAATTATATCCAGAGCCAAGATTTGAAATTATTGATGGTCAACAAAGATTAGCTACGCTAAGTTTATTGATGATTGCATTGTATAATATTATATACTCTGCTAAATCCCTAAGTAAAAATCAAGAAAATAAACTTTGTAATTTATCGCAACAACTTGTATTAGATGAAAAACAACCTAGAATTGAATTGCAAAAACAGGGAAATAATTCGGAAGATTTTTATGCTATATTGGTTGAGAATAAGCTAATAGATAATATATACAAAAATTTTAAATTAAATAAACGTAAACGTTTGTTCAAAGTTTATGGTTATTTTAAAAAACGTATTTTGGAATTATTTAAAGATAAAAATAATAATGTAGATGAATTGTTTAATATATTAGAAAAGGTAAATGAGGCTAACGTGGTAAAGATTTCTGTTAGTAATTATTCAGACGCCTATAAATTATTCGAAGCCATAAATAACCGTGGCAAGCCTTTAACAGCAATAGACATTATAAAGAATAGCTTCTTGTCTTGCATTAGCGAAGATAAAGAAAAAGATTTAAACAAATATTTTGAAATGTGGAAAAGCGTTATTGATAATATTGGCGATGATTATAAAAATCAGGAACGATTTTTCAGGCATAATTACAACTCTTTTTATTTATCGGATAAGTCAAATAAATCAGCAACAAAATCTAATTTAATTGATATTTATGAGGGGTTGATAAAGGAAAGTCCAGAGAAGTTTATTTGTGAAATTGTAGAAAATTCAAAAATCTATTCTAAATTCCTTACATTTATCGAAAATAACAAACAAAGCGAATTAGACAAGTCTTTATTTTCTTTGCAGAAAATTGGCGGCACTCCGTCTAATCAGTTTTTATTGTACATAATAAAAAATAAAGAAAAATTAGAAATAATTGAAAATAACATTGTAGAAATAATTAAATTTTTGATTGCTTTTTTTGTTAGAAGAAGCATAACCGATGTTCCGCCAACTAGAGATTTAGATAGGATTTTTATTGGTTTGATTAAAGATATTAGGAATAAAAATTTAAAAGCTAACGATGTGTTTGATATTTTAAGAAATACTCTTATTGAAAAGCAAACAAAAGGAAATCAAAATATAAATGAACTTTTCTCAAATTTGCTTAGCGGTTCTATTTATTTAGATAATGCAGACGCAACAAGATTTATTTTGTGTAGCCTTGCAGAAAATACTATGACTGATGAAAACTGGCAAAATTTATGGGAAAAAGACAGTAAAAATAAGTATGTATGGACAATAGAGCATGTTTTCCCAGAAGGCGAAAATATACCAGATGACTGGGTTAAAATGATTTCCGATGGCGATAAGGAAAAAGCTAAGGAATTGCAAGAAAAATACGTTCATTGCCTTGGGAATCTTACCTTAATTAGGTTTAACAGCAATTTAAGCGATAAACCATTTAAGGATAAACGAGACGCTGAGGACAAAAGCGGTAAATATATCGGTTATAAAAACGGTTTGGGCTTAAACGAAGATTTAAAAGACGAAGAAACCTGGACTGTTGAAAAAATAGAAGCCAGAACCGACAAATTAGTAAAACAAATTCTTGAACTTTTTAAACTATAATAGTTTTTATTGTAGTTTCAGCTCAATAGAAAATGTTCAATTAGAATTTATAAGGTAGTATAGCAGTAAAAACCTATATCGTTTACTTCCCAAACGCAAAATCAAACGTAAATTTTTACGTTTGATTTTGCGTTTGGATGTATGTATAATATATTATATGGAGTAAACAAATGTGCGAATCAAAATTTTTAGAATATAAAGAAACTGTAACGAATACTTTTTTAAAAACGGTTAGCGCTTTTGCCAATTATGGCACTGGGGAGATAAAATTTGGAATAAAAGATGATGGTTCTATAACAGGGGTAAATAATGCCCAACAACTTTGCTTAGATATCGAAAACAAGATAAACGATAGCATTATGCCACAACCTGATTATACATTGGAGACAAACAAAAAAGATAAAGTAATAGTTTTAAAAGTCAAAGAAGGCGTTCATAAGCCATATTTATATAAATCAAAAGCATACAAAAGAAACGATACTTCAACTATTGAAGTAGATAACTTTGAATTGACTAGACTTATTCTTGAAGGAAGAAACATAGCTTATGAAAGTCTAAAATCAAAAAGCCAAAAATTAACTTTTAAAACTCTTGAAAAATGCTTGAAAAATGCTATTGGCATAAAATCTTTAAATAAAGATATTTTAAAAACCTTGGAATTATATAAAAGCGAGGAGGGTTATAACATAGCTGGAGAGCTATTAGCCGATATAAATACTCTTCCCGGCATAGATATAGTAAAATTTGGAAAAAATATTGATATTATTTTAGACAGAGAAACGATAGAGAAAACTTCTGCTTTAACTCAATATGAAAAAACTTTGGAAATATTCAGAAAATACTATTGTTATGAAGAAATTAAAGGTTCTTACAGAGTTATCGTTGAGCTTATTCCAGAAAAAGCTTTTAGAGAGGCTGTAATAAATGCCTTGTTGCACAGAACTTGGGATGTTAACGCCAACATTCGTATAGCTATGCACGATGAAAAAATAGAAATAATGTCGCCAGGCTCTTTGCCTAAAGGTCTTAGTGAACAAGAGTATTTGGAAGGTCAAGTTTCAGTGTTGCGTAACCCGATTATAGGAAACGTTTTTTTCAGGTTACATTTAATAGAACGTTTTGGAACAGGGATTATCAGAATTAACGAGTCATATAAAAACAGTATTATAAAACCAAAATTTGAAGTTTATGAAAACTCTATAAAGATTTCGTTGCCTGTGATTTCCTTCAAAGGTAGTGCTTTAAACGAACATGAGGAAGCAATATTCCAGATTTTAAAGAATAAACAAAAATTATCTAGTGGGAATATCTCTAAAATAGCTGGTTTTGGAAAAAACAAAACAATAAATATACTGAAAAAATTGCTTGATAAAGGCTATATTAAAGTTACTGGCTCAGGTCGCGGAACTAAATATATGATTTAGCTCAAACTTGCAACTAACCAAAAATTCAATTACAATATGGTTAGCTTCATCTTACAGGAAAAATGCCATGCTAAAACGACTGCCTATAGGTTCTGATATATTCGACGACGTTATACAAAACGATTATTATTATGTTGACAAGACTATGCTTATAAAAGAGCTTGTCGATAGGGGCAGTTATGTTTCTTTGATTACCCGCCCAAGACGTTTTGGAAAAAGCCTTAACATGTCTATGCTCAGGCATTTCTTTAGAATTGGTTCCGACAAAACTTTGTTTGATGGGCTTAAAATAAGCGAGGATAAAGCTTTTTGCGAAAAGTATCAGGGTCAGTTTCCTGTAATTGCCATTTCTTTAAAAGAAGCAAACTGCAATAATTTTAACGATACTAAAATCAGACTTTATACCGCTGTTGGCGATGAAGCCAGTAAGTTTTGTTTTTTGCTTGATAGCGATAAGCTTAATGAAAGAGAAAAACTTGTATATAAGAGCCTTATAAAGATAAATACGGAATCTAAGCCAGGGGTTGGTATTTATGATATGGATGTCGGCGTATTTGCTGACTCATTGCAAAAGCTCTCTTACCTTCTTTACAAGCACTATGGCAAAAAAGTTATTATTTTAATAGATGAATACGATGTTCCTATATCTCATGGCTATTACAATAGGTATTATAGTGACATAATTAGCTTGATACGTAATTTTTTAGGCTTTGCCTTAAAAACTAACGAATATCTGAAATTTGCGGTATTAACAGGTTGCACACGTGTGTCTAAGGAAAGCATATTTACGGGCTTAAACAACTTTAAAGTTTTTACTGTCGCTGATGAGGGCTTTTCTACCTATTTTGGTTTCACTGAATCCGAAGTTATGGAAATGTTCAAATATTATGGCGTAGAAGATAAATACAATGAGGCGAAAGATTGGTATGACGGTTTCAGAGTTGGCAAACAAAGCCTTTTTGCTTCATGGGACGTGATAAACTATGTTTCTGAGTTAAGAGATAATCCAAATGCCAAACCTAAAAATCACTGGGCACAAACAAGTCAGAACATTGTTATACAACAGCTTTTGGAAAAAGATAGCCCCAGCGTTAGAGATAAAATAGAAACCCTAATTGCTGGCGGAACTATTTCAGAAAGAATAATACACGACATAACCTACGGCGAGCTTAACGATTCTATAGAGCATAACGTTAACGAAAGTCACATTTGGAGCGTAATGCTTTCAACAGGTTATGTAACGATTTTAGGCGAGGATTCAGAAGGAAAATCTATTCTTGCTATTCCTAACAAAGAATTAATACAAGTTTTTAAAGATAAAGTTGAGAATTGGTTTATAAGAGGTCTTGTAAAAAAGAACGCCGAGCTTACTCAGCTTCAAAAAGCTTTTTTAACAGGCGATGCTGAAACAGCGGAAAGCATTTTTAATGATTTTCTTAGCGAAACTATAACTTTGCGAGATGATATGCGACAGGAAGACGCAAAGGAAAGTTTTTACCATGGTATTTTGCTTGGTTTGCTTTCTAGCGAATACGCCAAGGGTTGTAGCGTAAAATCCAATCAAGAGGCAGGAAAAGGCTACTGCGATATTTGTTTAACCTCATCGGATAGAAAAACCGGGGCAATAATTGAATTAAAGCTTGCAAAGAGTGACGATGAGTTTGATTCTGCTTGCGATGAAGCTATTGAGCAGATAAATTCCAGACAATATACAAAAGTTTTTCGCCCTATAATAACAAAAACCATCTATAAATACGGCATAGCTTGTAGGCAGAAGTATTGTATGATTAAACAGGGTTAATCTTTTTGTTTGTAATAGATTTTGCAAGCGTTTTGAAATAATCTTCTTTGGAAAGGTCTACAAAGGCTATATTAACGGTTATAGCATCGTCTGTGTAAGGTGCTGGTTGTATATTGATTGTTTCTGCGTTCAGAGGGTAAAGCAACCAGACTTCTTTGGCGTTGTATTTCTTTGCGTAAGCGAACATCTGATACATATCGCCCTGAGAGATGCCATAATTCTTTGACTTATCGTTTATAAGGTTTTTCCATTTTGTGTCCAGTATGATAGTTCTGTTACCATTTCTTAAAACGATATCTGGTATTAGATTAAATTTTCCAAATAATTTATGCGTTTTATCCTGGCAGGAGATTTGCCAATCTGGGCTTAGATTGCGTCTTATTTGCTGGGCTACGTAGGATTCGTAAATTTTTTCCATTGGGAAGAGCAGGGCTTTTGCTCCATTTTTGCCAGAGAATGTAGTGAAGCTTTTGTTCATTAGAAAAACTTTTGCCCATTGAATTAAATTTGTGTATTCTCTGGTGTTCTTGTCTATAACCGTTTTTGAAAAGTCATTTTCATAGTTTGTGGATAAATCTACAGAATCAAAATCATTAAGGAAATTGCAAATCTGTTTTGAATTTTCATACAAAGTCGTTGCTTTTCTAAGTTTTTCAAGGGTGGATTTTATGAGCCTGTTTTCGGGTCGATTTGCGCTGAACTCGTCATACAGCATATATGCCCGTTCCTTATGGCAGAAGTTGTTTTGTATATGCTTATTTACAAGCAGTTTGCCTTTAAAACAGTTTAAGTTCTTTTCTTTCTTTACATAAGCCGACTTAAGCCCATGTTTTACCAGAGAAGACAGCTCTGTTAAAAACATTCGTATAAAAATTTCATAAATATTAAATCTGGAAATGTCTAATCTGGCTGACGTAAATTCGTTTATCTGCTTAAAGTCTTTAAGGCTTTTAAGCATTTTGAGAAATATACTTTTTATTTTGTCGTTTTCGTTTTGTTTATCGCTTAAATAAATTTTGGGCAGAATCTGAATTTGAGTGCCGTTTGGCAGTTGTATCAAGCCTACGTAATTTTTTACATGGATTACTTTCCCAACATTTCGCTTTGTGGAAATAGTTAAATATTTGTATATATCTTCGTTTTTATCGGCGAACACGTAGATTAAATCTTCAAGTTCGCCAAATGATTCTTTATCGAGAGAATGGAGTTTGTTTGATTCGCCATTCCCTGCGAATATATAGTCAAATTCCTTTAATTCAAGAATTCTGCTGTTTGTTTTCATCTTCTGTATTATATATTTGTATGTAAGATGTTGGGTTGTTGAAAGCGTTTTCGTTTATTTCATACTTGTTTTCTGGTAAATCGCCTATTTCTTCGCCGAATAAACTAGAATCTATTTTTACGTCTTTTATAAATTTATTGTCATCGTCTTTTTTATTGTCGCCCAATACTAGTTGTATTTTGCGGTAGTCTTCATAGAAATATTCTTGAAGTAGCGGAATGATTCTGTTTTTGAAGATGTTTTTAAGATTTTCAAAAGTAGGGTCATTTAGTAAAGGCATAAAATAGGCGTGCCCTATTGTGTGCTCTCTGTCATACAGGACTTCTATTCTTTTGTTCATTGTTTCTAATATGTTTTTTATGTTTATTTCTTTATTGTCATGCGTTATAGTTAATTCACCAAGTTTTTCAGGGTCTGGCATCATTTCTATGAAATCGAACCTGCGTCTTAGTGCTGTGTCTAATAAGGCTATTGAGCGATCGGCGGTGTTCATTGTGCCGATTATATAAACGTTATTAGGAACGCTGAAAGGTTTTTTTGAATAAGGCAGAGTTACAGAAGTGGCTTCTGGATTTCCCTCTCTTTTGTTTGGTTCAATAAGAGTTATAAGTTCGCCAAAGATATTTGAAATATTTCCTCTGTTTATTTCGTCTATAATAAAAACATAGTTATTGTTTGGGTATTTTTTAGCTTTATTGTTGCAGAAATCTTTAAAAACGCCGTCTTCTATTTTATATTTTATATCTTTGCTTTCAGAATCCTGATTTGTTGTTTTTTCATTTTTGTATTTTATATCTTTGCTTTCAGAATCTTGATTTGTTGTTTTTTCATTTTCATTTTCTGCGCAAACAGGTTTAATTCCTTCGATAAAGTCCTCGTAGCCGTAAGATTGGTGGAAAGTTATGGATTTAATACGACCTGTAGTGACATATTCATCATATAAACGTTTTAATGATTCATAATCTGTTTCTTTATCTGCATCAATTTCTTTATTGTCAATAATAGAAAGAGCATGATATAAAGTATGATAAGTTTTGCCTGTCCCTGGAGGACCGTAGAGGATTGTGTTTAAAGAATGTTTTGATTCTGATTTTTCATTTGAATTTATGTCATTGGTTTGATTATTCATAGGAATATTTTCATTTGAACTCTTTTTTAAGTAGTCTTGGAATAAGGCGGATAAAAATTCGTGTTTTTTCTTTTTGGCCTCATCTTGTGGTATGTTTAAGCTATAAAAAAATTTTGGGCTTTTACTTTGATATTGCTCTGTAATACCAGTTTCTATCAAGTTCCCTTTTTTTATAAGAAAATTATTTTCAAATTTGTATTCTTCGNNTATTGTTTTCTTCTTCATTATTTTTAGCTTTATAAAAATCTAAGATACTAGAATCTAATTTTTTATCTTTGATAATATTTTTGATATCATCTATTTCTTCACATTTTATTGCTATTTCTTTAAACTTTATCAATCTATCAAAATCAAAGTTTTGTAAATTATCTGTATTAAAAATATAAAAATTTTTTGCAAAATTTGTACAAATAGACATTAATTGAACTTGATTATATTCTTCTAGATTTGAATTTCGTCTTAATTCATTAACATAATTATATATTTTTATTAACTCATAACTTCTGCCGTAAAAATTATCTGCAGGTTCTTTTATTCCAAGACTATAAAGAATTTCTTTTTGCTTATCATCGCTAAACCAGTTACAAAAATATTCTGGAAACAACATGTGATAATATTTCTTAACCCATTGTAAGTTTTGGAAGTTTTTATTTTTTAGTTTATTATATAGTTCATTATAATCTGTTATAGTATTTAAATTATTATTATATATTTTATCATTTATAATTCTTCC
>LXOW01245519.1_pt1 | contig 24665 bp, 18 predicted proteins | sample 1368591 | NCBI WGS metagenome assembly LXOW01 (sample SAMN04884650, study PRJNA319009) | bovine gut metagenome | isolation source: Cow rumen | host: Bos taurus | place: Italy: Legnaro (PD) | collected 2014-07-09
ACGACGAATGCTGAGGTGATCAGCCGTCAGTTCTATACTGCCGACGGGCGTCAGGTCAACCGTTTGCAGCATGGTATGACCATCGTCCGCGAAATGCTGTCCGACGGTACGACAAGAACGACGAAGATAACGGCTAAATAAGGAATTACGCCAGGCGTTTCAGCAGTTCGATGAGTACGCGCCAGATGTCGTCGATGGTCGAGAGTTCGACGCGCTCACTGGTGGAGTGGGGTTCGACGATGCGTGGTCCGATGCTGGCCATCTGGATGCCGGGATAGTGACGGACGAAGAATCCTGCCTCCAATACGAAATGCATGGCCACCATGCGTGGACGCCATCCTAAGACGTCTTGGAAGGTGTTGCTGGTGAGTTGCAGGAATGGCGACTGCTGGTCCTCTTGCCAGGCGGGTGCCGACATGATGGTCTCGCTGTGTCCGCTGTTTTCTGCAAACACGCTGGCGATATCGTTGCTCAAGGCCTCCATCTCGCTGTCGATGAAGCTGCGTGTGTGGGTAGAGACGAAGATGTAGTCCTGTTCGGTGACGACGCGTCCTACGTTGTTGGAAGTCTCTACCGTTCCTGGCATCGTATCGCTCATCTTGACAACGCCCTGCGGAATCTGTTCCAGACAGCGCATGAGTGCCTCGAAGGCCTTGCGACTGATGACTGTCTCCTGCCGTTCGCACTTGCTGATGACGCAACGGATATTGGGGTCTGCGTCCCCATATTCCTCACGCAACCACTGATTCATCATCTCTTCCTGTTGCTTCACAAATTCAGAGCCCTCGCCAGAAGGAATGGTCAGTACAATTTCGGCCGAGGAGGCTATGGATGCGTTGGCCTCGCCAATGTTGATAGAAGCCACGTCGAAGTCGTATTCATTGTAGATGGCCGCGAGCACAGCCCACGCAGGTATGACGGCACTACAGCGCCCCTTGTTGATGTCGACACCCGAGTGGCCGCCCAGTCCACCCTCGAAGCGGATGGTGTACCAGCGACGCTTGCCCCCAGGAGCGGGCGTGCGTCCAGCGGGTATGCGATGGAACTGTAGACAGGCTCCAGCGGCTCCGGTAGTGATGGTGTCGTAATCCTCGGAGTCGAGATTGATGACTTTACGCCCCCGAAGGAAATCGCTGCTCAGTTGCGAAGCACCTGACATGCCGTCCTCCTCGTTGGTGGTGGTGATGACCTCCATAGGTCCGTGGACAATATCGTTGCTCTCGAGCACGGCAAGGGCCATCGACAGTCCGATGCCGTTGTCGGCACCCAGCGACGTGCCGCGGGCCTTCATCCAGCCATCTTCGACGTAGGCTTGTATGGGGTCGTTCAGCGGGTCGCTCATACCTACGCAGACCATGTCCATGTGGTTGAGTAGCACGACGGGTTCGGCCCCTTCGTGGCCTGGTGTGGCAGGTTTGCTGATGACGACGCAGTTCTCTTTGTCGCGTTTATATGATAGGCCGAGACGTTCAGCAAACTGGCAAAGATAGTCGGCCACGCGCTCTTCGTGGTGTGACGGACGAGGAATCTGGTTCAGTTCCTTGAATATCTGGAACACGCGCTTTGTTGTAGGTGTCATATTTACAATTTTTTTATAAACAATCCAAATTATCGGTGCAAATATACGAAAAAACGAGAAAAAAGTGTTACCTTTGCCCATAAATTTACGAAAATTGCTTTCCGATAAATAAAATGACTAAACGGACTATGAATATAATGAGCACAAAATCAATAGGATTTCTGGCGGTAATCATCGTGGGATTGCTGGTCGTGGCTTGTGGTAATGAAAAGAAGAAACCCCACGACGAGGTGGCATATAAGACGATGGTTGTGGGCAAGAAAGATATGACGCTAGAGCGGCAATATAGCGGCAGAATGACCGGTCGTCAGATTGTAGAGGTGCGTCCTCAGGTGTCGGGCACTATCACACGCATCTGCATCAACGAGGGTGAAACTGTGAAGAAAGGTCAGACGCTGTTCGTCATCGATCAGGTGCCGTTCCAAGCTGCATTGGATGTGGCGGTGGCTGCTCGTAAGAGTGCCGAGGCACATTTGGCGACGGCTCGCATGAACTACAACAACGAACGTCTGTTGCAGGAAGGCCATGTAGTAGGCGAGGTGAGTGTGGAGACCACTCACAACGCTTTGTTGGAGGCTGAGGCGGCGTTGTCGCAGGCGAAAGCGCAAGAGGCGAATGCCCGTAATAATCTGAGTTATACGGTGGTGAAGAGTCCAGTGAGTGGTGTGGCTTCGATGATTCCCTGGCATGTGGGTTCGCTGGTCAGTAGTTCGATTAGTGAGCCGTTGGTGACGGTGGCCGACGACTCGGAGATGTATGTCTATTTCAGCATCAGTGAGAGTCAGACCCTGAACCTCATTGCACAGTATGGTGGCATCGAGGCTTTTATCAGCAAGGCTCCGGCAGTGGGGCTTCGGATGAACAATGGTAAACTCTACGAGCAGCAGGGCCATATCACTGCGGTGAGCGGTACGGTAGATGCCAGTACGGGTGCCGTAACATTGCGTGCCACGTTCCCCAATGCTCAGGGCTTGCTGCATAACGGTGGCAGTGCTACGGTGATAGTTCCCACGAGTCACGCGCAGTGTGTTGTCATCCCTCAGGAGGCGACGTACGAGTTGCAGAACCGCACGTTTGTCTATCGTGTCATCGATGGCAAGACAAAGGCTACGGCTGTTACGCTGTTTCCGCAGAACAACGGCAAGGAGTATATCGTGGAGGACGGTCTGTCGGTGGGTGACACCATCATTGCCGAAGGTGCCGGACTGCTGAAGGACGGGGTTGAAATTAAGAAAGGAACATCGAAATAACTTAATCCCGTAATCCCGTTATAACAAAATAACGAAAAGAATCAACATGAACGTAAAGACTTTCATTGACCGCCCGATATTATCCTGTGTGATAAGCGTACTGATGGTGCTGGTGGGTATCATCGGACTGGCCAGTCTGCCGCTCGAGCAATTTCCTGAGATAGCACCGCCTACGGTACGCGTCATGGCATCGTACACAGGTGCGAATGCTGAGACGGTGCAGAAGAGCGTCGTCGTCCCCCTAGAGGAGGCTATCAACGGTGTGGAGGGCATGATGTATATGACGTCGACGGCGTCGAACAACGGTACGGCGTCCATCGGTATATTCTTCCGTCAGGGTACTGACCCCAATATGGCGATGGTGAACGTTCAGAATCGTGCCGTAACGGTTCAGGGCCGCCTGCCGAGTGACGTGGTGAAGGGCGGTATCACTGTGAGGAAGCGCCAAACGTCGAACATCAAGCAGTTGGCGGTGTATAGTCCAGATTCTACGTTTGACCGTTCGTTTCTGGCGAACTATACAAAGATTAACATCGAGCCGCGCCTGAGCCGTATTGCCGGTGTGGGCGAGGTGAACGTGATGGGTGCCGACTATTCGATGCGTATTTGGCTGGACCCGTTGAAGATGGCGCAGTACGGACTGACCCCTGCAGACGTGACGAAGGTATTGGACGAGCAGAATGTGGAGGTGGCGACGGGTACGCTGGGCGCCGAGAGCCAGAATACGTTCCAGTATGTATTGAAATATCGTGGTCGTTATGAGGAGGAACAGGAATACGAGAATCTGGTGGTGCGCTCGCTGCCCAGTGGCGACGTGTTGCGCATTGGTGATATTGCCCGTGTGGAACTGGGTTCGCAGAACTATAACATCATTGGCGAGACCAACGACAGTCCTTCGGTAAACATCTCCATCAACCAGGTGGCAGGTTCGAATGCCAATGAGATTATCAAGCAGATAGACCGCGAGGTGGAGGAGATACGCAAGTCGTTGCCGCCAGGCATCGTCATCGAGGATTTGGAATCGAAGAAGGACTTCCTGGACGCTTCGATTGTGAGTGTCGTCGAAACGTTGCTGGAAGCTCTTGTGCTGGTCGTCCTCGTGGTGTTCGTCTTCCTGCGTAGTTGGCGTGCAACCATCATTCCCGCCATCGCCATCATGGTGTCGCTGATAGCCACACTGGCTGTCATCTATGCCATCGGATTCTCACTGAACATGCTGACACTGTTTGCATTGGTGCTGGTCATCGGAACGGTGGTGGACGATGCCATCGTGGTGGTGGAAGCCGTGCAGGCCAAGCTCGATGAAGTGCCTGCCGTGGTTGACGGTTCTCCCGTTGCCATATCCACTTACGAATGTACCGTTAGTGCCATGCATGGCATTACATCGGCACTGGTCACTACGACGCTGGTTTTCATGGCGGTATTTGTACCAGTCTGCTTCATTAGCGGTGTTACGGGAACGTTCTATACCCAGTTCGGACTGACGATGGCCATTGCCGTTGCCATCTCGTTGTTCAATGCACTGACGCTATCACCTGCGCTTTGCGCGCTCATTATGAAGAAGCAAAATAAACCGCTAAAAATCAGTCGTTTACCGTCGTTTGATACATTTGTGCGAGAATATAAGCAAGGCCTCTCTAAAGTATTGCGTAAACAGTGGTTGGCCTTCGGATTGGTTGTCGTTGCCATCGGTGGACTCTATTGGATGATGCGTACGACGAAGACCGGACTGGTGCCCAACGAGGATATGGGAACAGTATTCATCAACGTGCAGGCATCGCCAGGCAGCAGTCTGCAACAAACCTATCATATCTTAAAAGAGGTGGAGGAGCGCATTAATGACCTGCCGCAGTTGCGTATCTACTCGCTCATTGCGGGCAACTCGAACAGCTTCGAGCAGTCATCGTCGAACGGTAACTTCACGCTGAAACTGAAGAAATGGGACGAGCGTAAGGGTAAAGGCGACGATGACCAAAGCATCGTGCAGGAAATCTATCGTCGTACCGCCGACATCGCAAATGCCAAGATTCAGGTGAACACGCAAAACATGCTGCCAGGTTTCGGACGCATCAACGGTTTCGAACTGCACGTGCAAGACAAGCACGGTGGCAACATACAGGACTTGCTGGGCTATACGAACAAGCTGATTGCAGCGCTCAGTGAGCGCCCTGAGATTGGTCGTGCCTACACCAACTTCTCGCTGAAATATCCGCAGTACCGTGTGGAGGTCGATGCCGCCCTGTGCAAGCGTCGTGGTGTGTCGCCCAGTGATGTGCTCGCAGCCCTGAGCGGTTATGTCGGCGGTCACTATGCCTCGAACTTCGTGCGCTTCACCAAGCTCTACCGCGTTATGGTGCAGGCTTCGCCAGAATACCGTCTGGACACGGAGTCGCTGAACAATATCTTCGTCAAGAACAATCAGGGTGAGATGTCGCCCATCGGTCAATACCTGACGCTGACGCGCGTCTATGGTTCCGAGACGTTGTCGCGCTTCAATCTCTTCCCATCGATACAGGTGGGCGGCACGGCTGCAGAAGGTTACAGCTCCGGACAGGCCATTGATGCCATTCGCGAGGTGGCTGCCGAGGTGTTGCCCGAAGGCTATGGCTATGAGTTTGGCGGTATGACGCGCGAGGAGGCCTCGTCCCAGAACACTACGGCACTGGTCTTCGTGCTCTGTATCGTATTCATCTACCTGATTCTCTGTGCGCTTTATGAGAGTGTCTTCATTCCAATGGCAGTCATTCTGAGTGTGCCGTTCGGACTGCTGGGTTCGTTCCTCTTTGCGTGGATGTGGGGACTGGAGAACAATATCTATATGCAGACAGGACTCATCATGTTGATAGGACTGCTCTCGAAGACGGCCATTCTGTTGACGGAGTACGCTTCTGAACGCCGACGCCAAGGAATGAGCATCATCGCAGCAGCGCTCGACGCTGCCGCTGTGCGTTTGCGACCAATCCTGATGACGTCGCTCACGATGATTTTTGGACTGTTGCCTCTGGCTGTTGCGACAGGTATTGGTGCCAACGGCAACCGCTCGTTGGGCGTAGGAACAATTGGCGGCATGCTCATCGGCACCATTGCGCTGTTGTTTATAGTTCCTATACTCTTTGTCGTCTTCCAGACTATAGAGGAGCGCTTCAAACGAAAAAGCTCCCATAGGTAGTCCTAGGTTCGATTTCGTTTACAGGGTTCCCTTGGTGGAAGGGAGTTCGTAATGGTAGACGTCGCGGCGGACGGCCATTTTCAGTGCGCGGGCGAGGGCTTTGAAGATGCCTTCTATCTTATGGTGCTCGTTCTGACCTTCGGCGCGGATGTTGAGATTCATCTTAGCGGCGTCGCTGAGTGACTTGAAGAAATGGAGGAACATCTCGGTAGGCATCTCACCAATGCGTTCACGGTGAAACTCGGCATCCCAGACGAGCCAAGGGCGGCCGCCAAAGTCGAGGCAGACGCTGCACAGACAGTCGTCCATAGGCAGGGAGTAGCCATAGCGCTCGATACCGCGCTTGTCGCCAAGTGCTTTTAAGAGACATTCGCCAAGAGCGAGCGCCGTATCCTCGATGGTGTGATGTTCGTCAACATGCAGGTCACCGTTGCAATGGACGGTAAGGTCTATCATGCCGTGTTTACCGATTTGTTCGAGCATGTGGTCGAAGAATCCCAGTCCGGTCTGGATGTCGCAACGGCCGTTACCGTCAAGGTCGACGCGTACGAGGATATCGGTCTCCTTGGTAGTTCGCTGCACTTCTGCAGTTCGTTCGCCACCATAAGCGATGGCTGTAGCGCTAGACCAATCACCAATCTGTATGAAACGACAGCCGATATTCTCGGCGAAGCGGCGATCGGTATCGCGGTCGCCAATGACGTAGGAATTGGCGATATCGTAGTCGGGATTGTTGATGTATTTCTCGACGAGCCCGATGTTGGGTTTACGTGTGGGGGCGTTGTCCTCAGGGAAATGTGGGTCGATGAGGATGTCGTCGAACTCGACGCCTTCGCCACGTAGTGTGTCGAGGATGAAGTTCTGTACGGGCCAGAAAGTGTCCTCAGGGAATGCTGGTGTTCCCAGTCCGTCCTGATTGCTGACCATGACGAAAAGGTAGTCGGTATGCTGACGGAGGAATGCGAGGCTGCTGATAGCACGCGGTACGAACTGTAGCTTTTCAAAAGCGTCAATCTGCTCGTCGTCTGGTTCGCGGATGATGGTTCCGTCGCGGTCGATGAATAATATCTTTTTCATAATGTCTTATGGATTTTCAATGTTATTACGTTCCTGTTCGCGTGCTTCGATAGAACCATAAATATAATAGTTGTGAACCAGCAGCACTTGGCTGACGTAGAACTGAATGAAGCAGCAGAGAGTAACAGTGATGAAGGTGAGCGTGGTGATGTAGGACGGCATGCCCAGCGGGTCGCCAAAGAGTAGTCCCTGATGTGCCTGTTGGTTGGCAAAACTGAGAATATGTGAGGGTAACATGACGATAAAGGCCACCAGCTGAATGAGCAACATGCTGACAAAAAACACAAGGAACATCAGGCCCCAGTGACGCAATCCGCTGGCGTAACTACGACCCAGCGTTTTCCAGTAGCCACACGGCGCCTCCATCAGGTATTTCATGAGCACGTGGTAAAGCGGCAACGAGAACAGTACGACGATAAGACCGTAAACGAAGAACGCCACGATGGTGGTCGTCAGATGACGGAGAATGAATTGTTGGCTGACGGTGTCGAGCACAAACATGGCTGCAACGAACAGGCAGAAAGGAATGAGCAAGATCAGCGCAGTAAGGAAGACGCCTTTCAGTGAGCGCCCCATGAGATGCGGACTGGCTGAAAACCAATGGGGTGGGGCAGTGATTGCGCCTGTTTCCTTGTGTTCTTTCAGTTTACTGAGGATAGGAGCCGACGCCAATGCCAATGTGGCAAGAGCCAGCAGCATCAGAAGCAGGATCTCCAAACCAATGATGGAGTAAGACTGGAGACTTTCAATGCTAACTGCTTGATAGGTAAGCATTTGTTTTGCGATGCCAGTGGATATTTCCGGTAGCTTGATAGCCGTAAGGGTTCCCAAGGCTCCACAGCTGAGTGCATAAAGTATTGCCATCTGCCAAGATGCCTTGAAAAAGCGGCGGAAATTACTGGTATAAAGCTGGAAACCCGTAGCGAGCACACTGCGGTAACCGCGAGCTTTCAATAGTAATAAATCGTCTTGTTTTTTCATCTTTTTGAAATTTACGCCTGCAAAGGTACACATTTTTCCTAAATAATTTGTATCTTTGCACACGAAAATATGAAAATAATCAAGTGGGGCTTTATCGGATGCGGTGAAGTGACGGAGAAAAAAAGCGGTCCGGCCTTCTCGGAGGTAGACGGTTCGAGTGTCGTTGCGGTGATGAGTCGCGACGAGCGGAAAGCGCGTAGCTATGCGGAGCGTCACGGAGTGCCACGATGGTATACAGATGCTCAGGAACTCATTGACGACGAAGAGGTGAATGCTGTCTATATAGCCACTCCGCCGTCCAGTCATGCCACATTTGCCATTATGGCTATGAAGGCAGGTAAACCTGTCTATGTGGAGAAGCCTTTGGCATCGACCTATGAAGATTGTGCGCGCATAAATCGCATCTCTGTCGAAACAGGACAGCCCTGTTTTGTAGCTTACTACCGCCGCTATTTGCCTTATTTTGAGAAGGTGCACGAAATCATAGAACGTGGCGTCATTGGCAAGGTCGTTAGTGTGCAAGTACGTTTTTCCGTTCCCCCTCGTGAGTTGGATTACGGCAAAGGTGACCAGTTGCCTTGGCGCCTGCAGCCAGATATTGCCGGTGGAGGATATTTCTATGATCTCGCTCCTCATCAGCTTGACTTGCTTCAACACTGGTTTGGTGTCATCATCGAGGCTCGTGGTATTCGCGCCAACCGTGGAGGCCTGTATAAGGCTGAAGACTCGGTCAGTGCTTGTTTTGAGTTCGAGAACGGCTTGCCTGGGTCTGGCTCGTGGTGTTTTGTTGCTCATGAGTCTGCTCGCGAAGACCGTATAGAAGTGGTCGGTGACCGTGGTTCAGTATCGTTCTCGGTGTTTGACTACCAGCCTATCCGTCTGCATACCATCTATGGTGAAGAAAATATCGCGGTGCCCAATCCTCCCTATGTTCAGTTTCCACTTATCAAGAATGTCATAGAACACTTGCAAGGCATAGCTGTCTGCGAGTGTACGAGTGTGTCGGCGACGCCTGTCAACTGGGCTTTGGACCGTATTCTTGGTAAATTCTAAATGATAAGACAACCGAATGAGAAGGATCTTGACCATATTCCTGTTAACAACGACCTTAGGACTCTATGCATCCCATCGGCAGGCGTCTGATACGATTAGGACGGTTGAGGAACCTAAGGAGGAAGGATGGTTCAAGAAAACGTGGCATAAGTTTACTGAAATCGATACGAATTATGTTGAGCCCCAGCACTACAACTGGGCGCTGATGCTGCAAGGCACCTACAACTACGACATCTATCGCCTTAGCTCTAAAGGCGACAATAAGCAGACAGTGACGTTTGCTCCTGCGCCGACATTCAAATTTGGCCCTTATTTCGGTTGGCGTTGGATATTTTTTGGTTATACCATTGACATCAACAACTTCAACGTCAGTAAAATCAAACAGGAGTTCGACATCAGTTTCTACGCTGCACAGGTAGGTGTCGACTTATACTATCGTCGCACGGGTAGTGACTATCGGATTCGCAATGTCGATTTAGGTAAGGATATCGATACGCACGTGCTTGAGGACATCAGCTTCGACGGACTGAGCGTAGGCATCACCGGATTCAACGCCTACTACATCTTTAACCACAAGCGGTTCTCCTATCCAGCTGCATTCAACCAGAGTACGATGCAGAAAATCAGCTGCGGCTCATGGATGGCAGGATTTGGATATATGCGTAATTCGCTGGACTTTGACTATAACCGTATGCAGACCCTGATGTCACAACATTTGAAACAGCCTGTACAGTTGGATAGTGGACTGATGTTCAATAGCGTGAAATACTATAATCTGAACGCGTCAGTGGGCTATGCTTACAACTGGGTATTTGCCCGCAACTGTCTGTTTTGTTCTAGTCTGTCGTTGGCACTAGCTTATAAGAAGACACGAGGCGAGACTGCAGATGAGGACAAGACTGGGTTTGATTTCGGAAATTTCAATATTGACGGTATCGGACGGTTTGGTGTCGTGTGGAATAATAATAAGTGGTATGCCGGTGCTTCTGCCATCGTGCGAGCCTATAATTACCACAAGTCGCGTTTTGCTGCCAACAACATCTTCGGCAGTCTGAACATTTATGCGGGTTTTAATTTCGGACCTCGTAAGGGTTATAAAAAGAAAAGATGATGAGAAAGATATGTGTATTACTTGTCGTATGGATGGTTGCCTTGAGCGTTGAAGCTCAAGTGACATACCAGCGGGCTGACAGCATCAAGATATGCAAATTGCTGGCTCAGGCAAACCGGCAAACTTCAACGCTGTGGTTTGCATGGCAATTTATGGAGGTGCCTTATGTTGCTCATACGCTGGAGGTCAACGCCCGAGAACAGTTGGTGGTGAATACCCGTCAACTCGACTGTACGACACTGGTGGAAACGGTGACAGCGCTGAAACTCTGTGCCAATCGCGGACAGCGTTCGTGGAAAGACTATGTGCAAATGCTTACCACGCTGCGCTATCGTCAGGGTGTGTTGGACGGTTATCCTTCGCGCCTTCACTATTTCAGTGATTGGATACGTGACAAGGCACAAATGCAGCTAATCAGTGATATCCAGCAGCCCAATCCGCCGTTTTCAGCTGTGCAGACTGTCAGCGTCAACTATATGTCTACGCATCCTGAGGCTTATAAGGCACTGAAAGCTGATAGTCGTCTTGTGCCACTGATCCGTCAGCAGGAGCAGTCGCTCAATGGGTTGAAGGCACGCTATATCCCCAAGTCGGCCATACGCAATACCAAGCTGTTGCGCAGTGTCATAAAGGACGGCGATATCATTGCCATTACCTGCAATAAAACAGGACTCGACATTGCTCATCTTGGATTTGCCGTATGGCAGAAGGACGGATTGCATCTGCTTAATGCGTCACTGATACATAAGAAGGTCGTCGAGGAACCCATGACGCTATATCGTTATCTGCAGAAGCACAAGACATTTACTGGAATTAGAATATTAAGAATCAAATAAAAAACGAAAGAATATGGAATTACCCGATTTTATGAACTATTCCAACAAGTTCTCAAGGAAGGACTTCGTTGAAAAGATTGCCCGCATTGCCAAAGGTGCCGGAGCGAAGTTGGTTTATGCTGCGCTTATTCTTTATTATACGCTGCAGAGTGACAAAGTCAGTGCTACGAATAAGGCAATGATTATTGGTGCACTGGGCTACCTGATTAGTCCTTTGGATGTTGTGCCAGATGCTATTCCTATTGCCGGCTTGGCTGACGATTTGGGTGTGCTGGTATTTGTATTGAAGAAGGTGTGGACGGATATAGATCCTGAGATTCAGGTGAAAGCTCGCAAGCGCCTTTCCAAGTGGTTCGATGAGGACGAGATAGAAGAAATCAAGGACCTCATACCTAGTGAAAAGAAAGAAGAAAAAAGCGAATAATATGTTTCCGCTTGAGGCATGACTAACGAATACCAGATTCGCGTTCAACCGAATGTGGCAGCTAACGAACAGGCACTTCGCAGTTGGCTGGCTGACGAGTATGGCTTCGATGTGCGTACGTTAACAGCCGTGCGTATTCTCCGTCGTAGCATTGATGCTCGCCAGCGTACTATCTTTGTCAATCTGAAGGTGCGTTGTTATATCAACGAACAGCCGCAGCAGGACGAATATGTGCCGACGGTTTATCCGGATGTCTCGTCAGCGCCTCAGGCTATTGTCGTCGGTGCTGGCCCAGGAGGATTGTTTGCTGCCCTCCGACTGATAGAACTGGGTATTCGTCCCATCGTGCTCGAACGAGGTAAAGACGTTCGCGAGCGCAAACGCGACTTGGCGCAGATTGCCAAAACGCAGCAGGTCGATGCCGAAAGCAACTATTGTTTTGGCGAGGGTGGAGCAGGCGCCTATTCTGACGGTAAGCTATATACACGTTCTAAGAAACGAGGCTCTATTGAGAAGATTCTCAATGTGTTCTGCCAACATGGCGCATCGACGAATATTCTGGCCGATGCCCATCCACATATCGGCACCGATAAGTTGCCGCGTGTTATTGAGGCTATGCGTAACACCATTCTCCGTAGCGGTGGTGAGGTACATTTCCAAACAAAAGTGACCAGTCTCGTATTGGAAGATAATCGAGTGGTTGGCTGTTTGGCTTCCGATAAAGAGTTTCGTGGTCCTGTGATTTTGGCTACAGGACATTCCGCCCGCGATGTCTATCGCTATTTGGCCGACGCCAAGATTGAAATCGAGGCCAAGGGTATTGCGGTAGGTGTACGTTTAGAACATCCTTCGGAGTTGATAGACCAGATACAGTATCATAATAAGCAGGGACGCGGAAAGTATCTGCCTGCAGCGGAATATTCGTTTGTCACCCAGATTGACGGGCGCGGAGTCTATTCGTTCTGCATGTGTCCTGGTGGGTTCGTCATTCCTGCCGCTACTGATAAAGAACAGATTGTTGTCAACGGCATGAGCCCTAGCAATCGCGGCGGTCAGTGGTCGAACAGTGGTATGGTCGTTGAAATGCGCGCTGAGGATATCGCGGGTGACGACCCTTTGCGCGTGATGCATTTCCAAGAACAACTCGAGCGTGACTGTTGGCAACAGGGTAATCGCAAGCAGACAGCACCGGCTCAGCGTATGGCAGATTTTGTAAACAATCGCCTTTCGTACGATCTTCCCCGTTCTAGTTATGCGCCAGGACTCATTTCGTCACCCCTGCATTTCTGGATGCCTCAGGATATCAGTCATCGCTTGCAGGAAGGTTTCAAGCAGTTTGGCCGTATGAGTCACGGATTCCTGACCAACGAAGCTGTGATGATTGGTGTTGAGACACGCACCAGTGCTCCTGTACGTATTCTTCGCGATACGGAGAGCCTGATGCACATCCGTTTACAGGGACTGTTTCCTTGTGGTGAAGGCGCTGGCTATGCTGGCGGTATTGTGTCAGCAGGAGTTGATGGCGAACGTTGTGCAGAGGCCTTATCCCGTTATATGAACGGAGTATTGTGACTTATTGATACTGAAATACAAGACACGCCCAATCTCCGTCGTTTTTCGTCTGCTTTAGCATGAGTCCTAAATTGTTGGCTTTTTCTTCCAACAATTGGCAATCAGACTGATAAAATCCGCTGAGGACGAGTGTCGCTTTTGGTCGCATCACACTGACGAAACGTTCCATATCCTGTAAAAGAATATTACGGTTGATATTGGCCATTACGAGGTCAAACTCAGCAGGAAAACCGCTGAGCATGGTGGCGTCGCCATGAAGTGGCTCTAAACGGTCATCGACACGATTGATAATGGCATTATGGCGGGTGTTGTCTACGCTCCATTCATCAATATCATAGCCTACACAATGCTGCGCACCTAATTTCAAGGCACAAATGCCCAAAATTCCCGTTCCACATCCGCAGTCAAGTACTTTCATACCACTTAGATTCATGCCGAGTAGTGTAGCACAAATCATACGTGTTGTCTCGTGAGTGCCAGTGCCAAAGGCCAGATGGGCATCAATTTCGACTTCGATATCTGTAGGTAGAAGGCTAATGTCTGAGGGGAGATGACGGCCATCATGAATAATCAACGTCCTGGCTCTACCATCAGACATCTGACATCTGACATCAATCGGTTCAAAGCCTTCTTGTTCCCATTGCTCATTCCAATCGCGATCTTCGGCTTCCTGTACATTATATATAATATGCGTATCGTCGAGGGGGAAATCCTCGAGTGCTGACGACAGTACAGATTCATCGAACAACGTCTGCTGTACGTAACCCTTCAGACCGTCCGCAGTTTCCTCAAATGTTTCGAATCCCGCCTCTCCAGCTAATGCCGACAAGAGGTCTTGTGCAACCTGTGAACAGGGCGTAATGGTGAATTCTACCTCAAAATATTTCATAGTTATGTTAAAATTAGACTGCAAAATTACAAAAAATAGGGAAAAACCTATCAGTTCTTAGGGTTTTTCCTTACTTTTGCATAGAATTTAGTATTAATTTTGCATCGTGAACAATTAAACATAGGAGATATGAAGATGAAAAAGCTAATCATTTCACTGCTCCTTCTGGGAGTGTTACCCATCAATATGGTGGCTCAGGATGATATGTATTTCGTTCCATCCAAGGAGCAGAAAGCCAAGGATGTTTACGAATACGGACTGCCTCGTGGCACCTACTATTCTGGTAGCTCACGCTCAGTCGATGATTATAATCGTCGTGTATTGACAGGTACAATTCCCACCGATTCGGCAGGCAACGATATCATTGATTTCTCTGCCGTTCGTGGTGTGTATCCGGATTCTACCGATAATGCATCATCGGCTGATGACTATAAACTGACACGTCAGTTGAGCCGTTTCGACGACTATACACCCAGTCAGGCCTACTGGGAAGGTTATCGCGACGGACAATGGATGTCGCCTTGGTATGCCAGCCGCTGGTATAGCTGGTATGACTATGACCCTTGGTATTGGAACTACCCATACTACTACGGCTACTATAGCAGCTGGTATGGATGGTATAGCCCCTGGTATTACGGTTACTATCGTCCGTGGAACTATGGATATTACGGATATTATAGCCCACGTTGGTATGGTGGCTATGTGCGCACAACGCCTCATCGTGGCCGTGTAACGACATACGATAGCCGTCGTGATTTCGGACGTACTACCTCGCGTACAAACAATAGTCGGACGTATAACGAAAACCGTTCGTTTGGCAGCAATCGCAGTTCGTCAAGTTCGTTTGGCAGTTCTCGCAGCAGTTCTGGTAGCTTCGGCGGTGGCGGTAGCATCGGTGGCGGTGGTGGTAGCCGCGGCGGTGGTGGATACTCTTCTGGTGGACGATCATTTGGCGGACGCCGTTAACAGTTAATAGTTAGCAGATAATAGATAATAGTTAAGGAATACGACAATGAAGAAGATATTTATTTTCGCTGCTCTGGCTGTAGCAGCCATGCAGTTACGTGCTCAGAGCGCAGTCAACCTCGACACCTACATCGGTGCACAGCTGGCTACTGAGGATCTGAACGGAACAGCCCGTTACGTGGGGATGGGTGGAGCTATGGAAGCTCTGGGGGCTGATATATCGACTATTGGCACCAATCCCGCTGGCATCGGCCTTTTCCGCCATAGTCAGGTATCCGGCTCGTTCGGACTTGTGTCGCAGTCCGATGGAAAGTCCTTTGCTGACGGCTCAAAAACCAATGCGTCGTTCGACCAGATGGGTTTTGTTGTTGCAACACGCACAGGTGTTTCTGATTTCATTAATTTCGGTTTCAATTTCCATAAGAGCCGCAATTTCAACCATGTGCTCTCGGCTGCAGCTAATGCCATTAATGGCTCATCACAGAATCGCCAAACTTACATCAAGGGCTTGAACGACCAACTTCTCGGCCGTTATAGTGTCAGTGTTGTTGACGAGCTTTGCCTACGTATGATGGAAAACGGTATTGATCCGGAAACAGGTGATCCCAACTACACCTACATCGACGCTCAGGACTACATGTTCAACCGCGCCCAGACAGGCTATATCGGTGAGTACGACTTCAACCTCAGCGGTAACATCAACAACCGCTTCTATTGGGGTCTGACAGTTGGTGTGAAAGGTGTCCATTACAATAGCTATACGGAATATGAAGAGTCACTGGTGTCGTCGGATCCTGAGGTCAATTATGTAAAGATGACAGACAGCCACAAGATTACCGGTACTGGTTTCAATATCAAGGCTGGTATCATCGGCCGTCCTATCGAGGAATCACCATTCCGTCTGGGTGTCAGTGTTTCGTCGCCAACATTCTACAAGTTGACCACAGAGAATATCACGTCTCTTAACGACCAGTATGGCATGTTAATGGAAATGAGAGACAAGGCAGATTTTCGTTTCAACACTCCTTGGGTGTTTGGTTTTTCTGCCGGGCACATTATTGATAATTGCCTCGCGCTGGGTATCAGCTATGAATATGCCGACTATAGCACCAACGACATGCGTTCCATCAGTTCGTCAGGTTATGACTGGTATGGCGACTACTACGATAAGAGCGATAGTGATCCCATCATGAAGAATCATACCCAGCGTACGCTGAAAGGAGTTTCGACCATCAAGGCTGGCGCAGAATATATGATTGACAAGAATGTCTCGGTCCGTGTGGGTTACAACTACGTATCGCCTATGTATAAAGATGATGGTGTTCGCGATATGACCCTCGATTCGCCAGGCGTTATGATGGCTTCCACCACTGATTACACCAACTGGAAGAGTACCAATCGCATTACTGCTGGTGTCGGCTTTGCCTTCGACCAGTTCCGCATCGACTTGGCTTATCAGTACCAAATGCGTAGCGGTGATTTCTATCCTTACATGAATCATTTGCAGAACACGAACCAGTATTACCCTGATCCTAAGTCTAACGATTGTTATGCTGTCGATGTCAAGGACAATCGCCATCAGTTGCTCTGCACATTGTCATATACTTTCTGAAAATATGTTGAAAACCTTCTGATTGAAGGCTGGCAAACAATAAATAAGGGCGTCTTTGTGTTAACACAAAGGCGTCTTTACGTTATAATGAAGAAATAATTTGCAATTTATTTGGATTTTTAAACAATAATTCTTAACTTTGCAGCGGTTTTGAAGCATAGAGATATATGAGAAATCCGTTTGACAAGATATTAAACTGGTATTTCACGAAGAATTCGTTACCATACTGGTGTATTTTCCTTATTGATTGTGCAATTGTCATGTTCAGTGGAGCTGTGACTTTCTGGATATTCCACGACACGCAGACATTATACGAAAACACATTACAGGTACTTAACACCGTAAGCATCTTTGCACTGCTGAGCATACCTGGCTTCCGCCTGTTCCATACTTATTCCGGCTTTATGCGCTATTCGAGTTTCGTTGACTTGATGCGCGTGGTGTATGGCAACTTGGTTAGCCTTGTACTTGTATTGATTGCTGACTATGGAATGGATATGCTTCCTGGTGACTGGTTTGTACATTTCAACACGACTAGCATTTTCCTCTGCTATATTATTGCCACATTGCTGATGTGGGCTCTGCGCGTATTTGTGAAGACCCTATATGATGTGGCTTTTTCGAATACCCGTGCTGTTCGCGTACTGATTTACGGTGCCATGCAGGGTGGGGTAGGATTGGCGAAGAATATCCAGAGCCAGCGTCCACGTAAATTCTTGGTGAAAGGTTTCATTACTCATTACAAGAATACGAAACACCAGCAGATTATGGGTGAGCGTGTGTATTCTGTTGATGAGGATTTGGCCAAAATCATCATGGATAATGATATCGAGGGTGTTTTGGTGTCGCCTTATCGTGTGAAGGAATTCCGGGATAATCAGGAAATTCAGGATAAGATCATTGGTGCTGGTGCGAAGATCTATATGGCTCAGAGTGCCAAGGAGATGAGCGAAGGCGAAGAAATGTCGGACGAGGACTATGGTAACATGCAGATGCGTGAAGTATCTGTAGAAGAGCTGTTGCCTCGTCAGGAGATTCGTGTAGACCTGAAATCGGTGGCTGAACTGATAGAGGGACAGAAGGTGTTGATTACTGGAAGTGCCGGTTCTATTGGTAGCGAGATGGTAAGACAGATTGCGCAGTTTAAGCCGGCAAAGATGATGCTCATCGATCAGGCAGAAACACCTCAGCATGACATTCGACTAATGATGGCCAGAGACTATCCGAATGTGGATGCCGAGGTGATTGTGACCAGCATCAGCCGTCAGCGCAGAATGGAGGAGATTTTCCGTACGTTCCGTCCTGACTACGTATTCCATGCTGCCGCCTATAAGCATGTGCCGATGATGGAGGATAATCCCTCGGAGGCTGTGCTCAACAACATTTACGGAACGAAAGTAATTGCTGACTACAGCGTGAAATATGGCGTCAAGAAATTCGTGATGGTGTCAACGGATAAGGCCGTGAACCCCACGAATGTCATGGGCTGTTCGAAGCGTATCTGCGAGATTTATGTGCAGGCGCTTGACCAAGCTATCAAAGAGAAGAAGGTGGTCAATCATCTACCTATCTTGGGCAACAGACTCAGCTTCATCACAGCTGGTCAAATGGGTGGACCGACGGCTCGCACACAGTTTGTTACCACACGTTTCGGTAATGTGCTGGGATCCAACGGAAGTGTCATTCCCTTGTTCCGCGAACAGATTAAGAACGGCGGCCCTGTAACTGTTACTGACGAACGTATTGTTCGCTTCTTCATGCTCATTCCCGAGGCTTGTAAGCTGGTGCTCGAAGCTGGCACGAAGGGCAATGGTGGTGAAATCTTCGTCTTTGACATGGGCAAACCCGTGAAGATTGCTGACCTTGCCAAGCGCATGATCAAGCTCTCTGGTGCCAAGAATGTCGAGATTAAGTTCACTGGTTTGCGTCCGGGCGAGAAGCTCTACGAGGAAGTGCTTAACGAACTCGAGGGCACCAAGCCAACGTTCCATGAGAAGATTCGTATCGCAGAGGTTCGTGAGTACGACTACGACAAGGTGTGCAAGGACATCGACGATCTTATTGAGATTTCCAAGCATTATGACGATATGGTTACCGTCGCTAAGATGAAGGAAATCGTACCTGAATACAAGTCAAACAACTCGATTTACGAGAAATTGGACAAGAAATAATAACCGTATTAGTTTACCGGCAGTAAACAAACAATTTACCGGCACTAAACTCGAGGTTTAATGCCGGTAAACTTTGTATTGAAAGGGGCTTAACAGAGCTTGCGGGAACCGTCACCGATGACGACGTCGTAAACCTTGGGCTCATGACCATATTTAGCGTTGAACTTCTCCTTGGCCGTAGCGATGAACTGACGGTAAAGGTCGTTGCGCACGAGGTTGATGGTGCAACCACCAAAGCCACCACCCATGATTCGTGAACCTGTGACACCGCACTCCTTGGCAATGTCGTTCAGGAAGTCGAGCTCCTCGCAAGAGACCTCGTAATCCTTCGACAGTCCTTCATGGGTCTGGTACATCAGTTCGCCAACCTTCTCGTAATCGCCTTCGTTCAGAGCGTCGCAGACAGCAAGCACACGGTCCTTCTCACCCAGCACGAACTTGGCGCGCTTGTAATCCTCCTCGCCAACTTCGGCGCGTACTTCGTCAAGTTGTTCCCATGTGCAGTCGCGCAGGGTCTCAAACTTACCCTCGGGATGCTTGGCTTGAATGTGCTTCACGACATTCTCGCACGAATTGCGACGGTCGTTATAGGGAGAACCAGCCAACTGGTGCTTCACAACGCTGTCGAGCAGTACCAGACGATAGCCGTCGGGCTTGAAGGGGAAGTACTCGAACTCGCGCGAACGGCAGTCGAGGCGCATCAGACAGCCTGCTTTGCCGAAGACGGATGCGAACTGGTCCATGATACCGCAGTTGACACCGCAGTAGTTGTGCTCGGTAGCCTGTCCAGCAAGCGCCATATCCCACTGAGAAACCTTGTTGTCACCAAAGATGTCGTTCAGACCGCAAGCGAAACAGCTCTCCATAGCAGCTGATGACGACATGCCGGCACCGAGGGGAACATCGCCTGCGAAGGCAATATTAAATCCCTTGACGGGAACGCCCAATTTACGCATTTCCAAAGCGATACCATAGATGTAACGAGCCCATGAGGCGCGGGGGCCAGCGGGATCGTTGAGGTGGAAGTCCACACGATCTTTCAGGTCAATGGCATAAGCCATGACGGTGTCCTCAGTACCATTTGCACGCATTTCTGCCATAATACCCTTATCGACAGCACCGGGAAAAACGAATCCACCGTTGTAGTCGGTGTGCTCGCCAATGAGGTTAATACGGCCCGGTGAGGCATATACATTGCCGGTCTTGCCATCAAAATGCTTGATGAAGCGGCTTCTTACAAAATCGATTTCCATCATATAACTTTCAACTTTAATCTTTTAACTTTCAACTTTACTCTACGGGGATGTCCTTGTTGACGTTCTTACAGCCGATGAGGGCGTAATAGAACATGTAAGCCATAGCCAGCAGATAGACGAAGTAGCTGGGCATGTAACCCATGAAGTCAGCAAAGAAATTCTGCACAACAGGGAGCACGCCACCGCCGACAACCATCATCATGAAGATACCAGAAGCTTGAGCGGTGTATTTACCCAGTCCCTCGGTGGCTAGATTGAAGATGGATGCCCACATAACTGAAGTGCACAAGCCGCAGATAACCAGCAGAACTGCACTCAGTGGCACGGTAGTCATTTCGACTGTTCCCTCGAGAATCTTTACCAGCGGCATTGTAGCTGTAACACTCTTTGGAGTGAGGATAGCGGCGATAATTAACACCATACCAATGAAAGTCGTTGCAAGCATCATCTGACGCGACGACACCTTAGCGCCAATGGCACTAGCTATCATACGACCAATGAGCATCAGCAGCCAGTACATAGCTGCCACAGCGCCACCGATGGTTGCTGCGTTGAGCACAGTCTCTGGATTAACCCAAGCACCGTTGGCGCTTGTGTCGGACAGATAGAAATTCAAACCACCGGGAATGCCGACTTCTACACCGACATAAACAAATATGGCGATGACACCGAGCAGACAGTGGCGGAACGACCAGGGGGAATGCTCGAACTTGGTATCAGCAGTAACCTTTCCCAACTCTGGATCCTGAATGGGGATGAAGCAGAGAATGCAGAAAGCTGCAGCGAAGACGGTCATAGCGATGTACATTACCAGGTTGACGTCGGCCATCTGGGTAGAAGCCGTGACGGTGCCGATGAGTGCGCCTACGAGCATTGGCGTCATGGTTCCCGACAACGAGTTGAGCGTACCGCCAATCATGTTAAGTTGGTTACCACGGTTACCGCCACCGCCCAAGAGGTTGAGCATGGGGTTGACAACGGTGTTCAGGATACAGACGGCGAAACCGCTGACGAACGCGCCAAAGAGGTATACGCAGAATCCGGGAATTCCACCAGAGAATCCTGAGAGGAACTGGATAAGCACACCGACGAATCCTACAGCAATACCGATGAGTGCCGTTTTCTTGTAACCCACCTTAGTCAGCATCTTACCTGCGGGGATACCCATGAAGAGGTAGGCGAAGAAATTCATGAAGTTACCCATGATGCCAAGTACGTTGGAACCGCCAATTTCCGGCTGGTTTTTCCAGATGACACCAATGGGTGCGCCAAGATTCGTTACGAACGAAATCATGGCATAAAGGAACATCATCGTCACAATGGCGATGATGCTTCCATTTTTCTGTTGATTACTCATAAATAAATAATGTATTAGTAGTTTAGTTTACTCTGCTACGCCGAAACGATAAACCGTCTTCTGCTTGTAGCGCTGGCCTGGATTCAGCACGACGCTGGGGAAGTATGGACGGTTAGGGCTGTCGGGGAAGTGCTGTGCCTCGAAGCAGACGGCCGAACGACGTGGGAAGGTGCAACCGTTGGCGCCTTTGTAGCCATTCAGGAAATTACCGGTGTAGAGCTGCAAACCTGGTTCGGTGGTATAAACCTCCATGGTGCGTCCGCTCTTGGGCTCTGTCAACTTGGCGGCAAAGCTCAGTTCACCCTCTTCCTGCTTGTTCAGCACGTAGTTGTGGTCGAAACCGTGACCGAACTTAATCTGCTCGTTGTCAGCTTCGATATCCTGACCGAAAGTCTTTGCCTTGCGGAAATCGAAAGGAGTTCCTTCAACCTTCAGGATTTCACCCGTAGGAATAGCCGTTGCGTCGGTGGGCAGATAGAAGTCTGCATTGATTTCGCAAATCTGGTCTTCGATGCCGGGAGTGGGATCGGCAGTACCGCCCAATGCAAAGAAGGCGTGGTGTGTCAGGTTGACAATCGTCTTCTTGTTGGTGGTAGCCAGATACTCAATAACCAGCTCGTTCTGGTCGGTGAAGGTAAACTCTACCGTTACGTCCAGTTCGCCAGTGAAACCTTCCTCACCATAAGATGAGATACGATGCAGAGCCAGCGAGCGTGGACCCATCTGACGAGCATCCCAAACCTTGGCGTTGAAACCTACGCCACCGCCATGCAGGTGGTTAGGACCGTCGTTCAGAGCAAGCTGATAGTCCTTGCCGTTCAGCGTGAACTGACCCTTGCAGATGCGGTTGCCCCAACGGCCAATCAGTGTCGAGAGGTAAGGCTCGTTGCCGCTGGTGAGCTGCTGGATGCTGTTGTGACCCTCAATAACGTTTGCTACTTTGCCATCTTTATCGGGAACCATGATAGCACATATTGCACCACCATAATTAGAGATAGCAACTTCATAACCCTTACGGTTCTTCAAAATGTAAAGATCCGTCTTTTTTCCATTCACTGTGGCCTGGAAATCCTTGCGGTTCAGACCACACAAATTCGCTGTTTCGTTTGTGTTTGCCATATCGTTAATGTTTTAAGTTACTTAATTTACCTTGCAAAGTAACCGAAAAAAAACGAGAATGGCAAATGAATCGACGTAAAAAACGTTTACGAGAGTGTTAAAAACTTCTAAATGCAGTTTTTGAGGAAATCGCCAACGACGTAGCTGGAGCCTCCAACGAAGATAAAATCGTCGGGCTCCGCGCTTTCGAGAGCCGACTTATATGCTTCATTTACAGTAGGATAGCAATTTCCTGCCAGTTTATGATTGATGGCTAAAATGCGCACAGATTGCTCGTTGAGCGCTCTTGGCGTGTTTGCCTTCGTAAAATAGTAAATTGCATCCTTTGGAAGCAGTTTGAGCACAGAATCGATGTCTTTATCGTTCACCATGCCGAAGACGATGTGCATTTTTTTGCATTTAACCATGGCCAGTTGACGGCTCAGATATTGCCATCCGCCGACGTTATGACCTGTATCGCAAACGACCAGCGGATTGCGTTGGATGGTCTGCCATCGTCCCATGAGTCCTGTGTTGTCGCAAACCTTCTTGACACCGTTGAGCAGTTCGTAGCAGTCCTTGGGGAATGTAGCAAGGAAACCAAGATCCTCGAGGACCTTCAGCGCATGTATCACGGTGTTCATGTTTTTCTGCTGGTAAATGCCGCCGAGGTCGCCGTCGAACTCGCCAGCATGGTAAGTCACATAGTGCATGCCCCCTTCTTCAGTAGGCGCGGCACTAAGCACCTCAGGATTATCCTCGGCAAAAACAATAGGCGCCTGCATCTCCTTGGCCTTGGCTTCGAAGACAGGTCGTGTCTCGGGATGATTCTCACCGATGACGACAGGTACACCTTTTTTAATAATACCGGCTTTTTCCTCGGCAATCTTGGCCAGTGTGTCACCCAAGAACTGTGTGTGGTCGAAACTGATGTTGGTAATGACGGAAACAATAGGATTGACGATGTTGGTGCAGTCCAATCGTCCGCCCAAACCTACTTCTGCCACCACAATATCAACGTTCATGTCACGGAAATAGGCAAAAGCCATTGCCGTAGTTACTTCAAAGAACGAGGGATGTAATGGCTCGAAGAACGACCGTTCGCGCTCGACAAAATCAACGACATACTTCTCAGTAACGGGATGTCCATTGACGCGGATACGCTCACGGAAATCAACCAGATGTGGTGAGGTGTAAAGACCTACGCGGTAGCCACACTCCTGCAGTACAGAGGCGATAGTATGAGACACGCTGCCTTTGCCATTTGTGCCTCCGACGTGGATAACGGCAAACGACTTATGAGGATGATTGAAGTGCTCATCCAATACAAGCGTGTTGTGAAGTCCTTCTTTATAGCCTGATGCGCCCTGTCGCTCGAACATGGGCATCTGGCTATACAGGTATTCGCAGGTCTCTTTGTAGGTCATAAGCGCGGTGTTTGTCGCTGTGGCACAGCGACATGCTTAACTGAAGTAATTCCTGAACTTCTGGAAGATGCTGCGCTTGGTGGCGGCATCACCCTTGAAATTATCACTCTGACGGAACTGTTCGATGGCGCGCTTTTCGTCGCTGGTGAGGGTCTTCGGCACGTAGACGCTGACATTAACCACAAGGTCGCCATTACCACGTCCGTAACCCTGAACAGCAGGCAGGCCCTTGCCGCGCAGACGCAGTGTCTTGCCGGGCTGCGTGCCTGGTTCCATCTTCACCTTCAGACGGGTTCCTTCGATGGTTGGAATCTCCACATCGCCACCAAGTGCTGCCGTCGGGAAATCGAGCAGCAGATTGTATATCAGGTTGTTGTCGTCGCGGATGAATGTGTCGTTGGGCTCTTCTTCCACCAAAACCTGAATATCACCGTTGATACCATTGCGAATACCGGCATTACCCTTACCGGGGACATTGACAATCATGCCTTCGGCCACACCGGCAGGAATCTTGATTTCAACAACTTCCTCGCCCTTCTCGATACCCGTGCCGTGACAATGCGGACACTTGTTCTTGATGACAGTACCGGCGCCGTCGCAAGTAGGACAGACACCCTGCGTCTGCATCATTCCGAAAATACTCTGTGTGGTGTGGGTGATGATACCAGTTCCGTGACACGTCGGACACTTCTCAACGGCAGAGCCGTCCGCAGAGCCGGAACCATGACAATGAGAGCAAGCCACGTCCTTGCGAACCTTGAATTTCTTGGTGACGCCATGAGCAATCTCCTGCAGCGACAGACGAACCTTCAGACGGAGGTCGCTGCCACGATGAAC
>LXOW01390923.1_pt1 | contig 24652 bp, 14 predicted proteins | sample 1368591 | NCBI WGS metagenome assembly LXOW01 (sample SAMN04884650, study PRJNA319009) | bovine gut metagenome | isolation source: Cow rumen | host: Bos taurus | place: Italy: Legnaro (PD) | collected 2014-07-09
GCGCTATCCGCACCACATACCAGGCGTACGTGATGTCCTCGCGCTGCAGCAGCCCCTGCCACCTCAGCAGCCCCGGTGATATCATCGGCAATGATTAGAACGTTGAACATTAAGCTTTAAGCATTAAGCATTAAGCATTGTCGCGGGCGAGACGCCCACGTCCCCAGGGGTTGACCATTAACTTCGTTGACCCATTGTCGCGGGCGAGACGCCCACGTCCCCAGGGGTTGAGAATTGAGAATTGAGAATTGAAAATTGTCGCGGGCGAGACGCCCACGTCCCCAGGGATTGAGAATTGAGAATTGAGAATTGAGAATTGAAAATTGTGGCGGGCGAGACGCCCACGTCCCCAGGGATTGAAAATTGAAAATTAAGCTTTAAGCATTGAGCTTTGAGCTTTGAGCTTTCCTGTATATTGCCATTCGTGTGGCGTAGTCGATGGAGAGTGTCATGGCGCTATCGTTAGCGATGCCTTTGCCAGCTACGTCGAAGGCTGTGCCGTGGTCTACCGACACGCGTATGATAGGGAGTCCGAGGGTGATATTGACGCCGCTGGCGCTGTCCATCTTACCCGTCTCCTTATTCCAGTTGAAGGCGCAGACTTTCAGTGGTATGTGTCCCTGATCATGGTACATGGCGACACAGCCGTCGAACTGCCCGCACTTGGCCTTGGCGAAGATGCTGTCAGGCGGCACGGGACCTTCGACGTTGTATCCTCGTGCTGTCAGCTCTTCGATAGCGGGTATTATCTCATCTGCCTCCTCACTGCCGAACATGCCGTTCTCGCTGGAGTGGGGGTTGAGTCCGGCCACGCCGATGTGCGGTTTCTCTATTCCGAACTGGCGACAGGCATCGTCGATGAGTTCCACACACTCTATGATGCGGGGCTTCTTCACCAGGTCGCAGGCCTTACGCAGGGGTACATGCGTGGAGACATGAATGACGCGTATGTTCTCATCGGCAAGCATCATGGCATATTTCTTTGTGTTGGTGAAGGTGGCATAGATTTCGGTATGTCCGTCGTAATGATGTCCTGCGCGGTTCAGGGCCTCTTTGTTCAGTGGAGCCGTGACGGTACCGTCCACCTCGTTGGCCATGGCGAGGTCGATGGCTTTTCTGATATACTGGAAGGCTGCGTTGCCGCATTGTGGCTGTACCTTTCCGAACTCGAATGTGGCGGTGTCTATGCAATGCAGGTCTATGACATCGATGGTGCCATATTCGAAGAGTGCCTCTTTCACCTTACTGATGGCATTGACTCGCAGGTCGTAGCCCAACAGCTGTACGGCCTTCTCCATGATTGCCGCATCGCCTGTGACGAGTGGCCGGCATTTTTCGTATGTCTCTTTTCTGTTGAGGGCGCGCACGGTGATTTCAGGTCCGATGCCTGCGGGGTCGCCCATCGTGATGGCTAATATTGGAAGAGTATTCATTGAAATTGAGAATTGAGAATTGAGAATTGAGAATTGTCGCGGGCGAGACGCCCACGTCCCTTTAAGAATTAATACAATGAGTTATAGATGTCGCGTGCATCTTGCTCTGTTACCTCTCGTGGATTGTTCTTCAGCAGTCGCTGTACCTGCATGGCGGCTTTTGCCATACCCTCGACGGCGGTCTGTGGTATGCCCAGGTCGGTGAGCCTGGTGGGTATGCCTACAGCCTCTGCCAGCTTATAGATGAAGTCGACGCCCCGTCTTGCCGTCTCTTCGTCGTTGGCACCGGGTTCACAGCCCATGGCGAGAGCCACCTCTGCATGACGCTTTATGTTGGCAGGCATGTTAAACTTCAGCACTGAGGGCAGCAGTATGGCATTAGAGAGCCCGTGTGGTATGTGGAACTCCCCGCCAAGTGGGTAGGAGAGGGCATGTACTGCTGCGGTATTTACGGGGCCCAGACATAGTCCGCCATAGAGCGATCCCAATGCCAATGCCTCACGTGCTTCCTGATATTGAGAATTGAGAATTGAGAATTGAGAATTGGCTTCTGCTGCCATCTTTACGGCACGCTCCAGATTGGCTGCGATGAGGCTGATGCCCTGCAGGGCATAGATGTCGACGGCGGGATGTGCAAACTTATTTGTGTAGGCCTCGATGCAGTGTGTGAGGGCATCCATGCCCGTATCGGCAGTCACCTTTGCCGGTACCGTCCACGTGAGCTTGGGGTCTACATAGGCTGCATCAGCAATAAGATAAGGAGAGACGATGCCTTTCTTCAGGTGGTCGCGTTCATCGAGCAGGATGGCGTTGGGCGACACTTCGGATCCTGTGCCTGCTGTGGTAGGGAGACAGGCGAGCCACAGTCCTTTCTTTTTGATGAAGCCTGTGCCGAAACAGTCTGCGGCCTGCTGGGCTGAGCATGTGAATGCCGCCACCAGCTTTGCCACGTCGAGCACGCTGCCCCCACCAATGCCCGCTACACTGTCGGCCTCGAAGCGGCGAGCCTTCTCTACGATGCTGTTGAAGTCGTTGAGGGTGGGCTCTGCCATAATCTGGTCAAACACCTCGATGGTGATGCCTGCAGCCTTCAGCGCTGCCAACGGCTCTTCTATCAAGGGAAGGATGGGTGGTGCTGTAAGGACGAAGAGCCTTTTGAGCCCCATTTTCTTATAGTCTTCTACAAATGTCTGTATGCAACCAGTGCCGAAAACGGTCTTTTGTGGCTGCAGTAGTGTGATAGCTTTCATAATGTCTATTCTTGTTATTATGTCGTTTTCTCTTTTTCTCCGTTATTGCCTTTCTCCTCCAAGTACCCCCAGACGGTCAGCTCCTTATCGGCCAGCGGTGTCTTGAACAGGTAGCTGGCAGCATAGCCTACGATGAGGACGATGAGATGGCTGTATACGCCAAGCATGTACTTATGATGACTGAAGTTCCAGTCACCAAGATCGAGCAGGGTCTCTTTCACGCCGGTACCATGAATGTCCACTTTCGTTGATGTCAGCACGGCATAGGCCGTATATAGGACGGCGGCTGCGATGCCGATATACAGTCCCTGCTTGTTGGCGCGACGACTGAAGAGCCCCAGCACGAAGATGCCTACGATGCCTGCAGAGAAGATGGCGTAAAGCGAGAACAGGGCTCCGAGGATTCCTTCTCCTCCCCATGAGATATATAGCGCTGCTACTCCTATGGCTCCCACGCCGGACAGCACCACCATCCATTTGCCAAAGCGGAGCTGCTGCTGGTCTGTGGCATCTTTGCGGAAGCGCTTGTAATAGTCTTGCACGGCAATGGCCGACAGACAGTTGAGGTCTGAGTCAAGAGACGAGATGGCTGCTGCAGCAAGTGCTGCGATGATGAGGCCTCGTATGCCCACTGGCAGCTCATGAGCTATGAAGTAGGGGAATACCTCGTCGGCCTTGATGTCGTCGGGCAATAATGGAGCTCCCTCAGCATGATAATAGGAGAAAAGGGCTGTGCCGATGAACATGAACAAAGCCCAGATGGGCACCGACATCATCACGCCGATATATGCAGCCTTCTTGGCTTCCTTGTCGCTCTTGGCAGCCAGATAGCGTTGTACGATAGTCTGGTCGGTACCGTATTTCTGAAGGGCATAGAAGATACCGTTGAGCACCATCACGAGGAACGTCAGCTGCGTGAGGTCCCAGTCATAGGGTCCGAAAGAAATCTTGCTGTACTCTGACGCTATGCGGAATGTCTCTGCCGGACCTCCCTCGATGCCGAATATCAAGATGAGAATGCAGATGATGCCTCCTCCTATCAGTAGGAATCCCTGTGCTACATCCATCCAAACGATAGCCTCCATGCCACCAAACAGCGTCAGGATGATGATGGAGATGCCCAGAACAAGCACTATGGTGTATATATTTATATTAAGGAATGTAGCCAAGGCCATAGACACCAGGAAGAATACCGTACCGGCCTTTGAGAAATGTCCAAGGGTAAAGGCAAATGATGAATAGAGACGTGCAAAGAGTCCGAAGCGCCGTTCGAAATATTCGTATGTAGAGAGACGGATAACCTTACGGAACAGAGGTACTATGACACCAATGAGGGTTACGAGCACGACAGGCACCATCAGCCCTTGCACCAACAATATCCAATTGCCGGAGTATGCGGCACCGGGGTAGGCCAGGAAGGTGACACTTGAAATGAGCGTGGCGAAAATACTGATGCCTACAGCCCATGCGGGAATTTTTCCGCCTCCTGCGAAATACTGCGACGTGTCCTTCTGCTTGTGGGCAAACCACGCACCAGTGCCTATGGCTGCCAGTATCGACAATACTACGATGAGATAATCAATCCAATGCATTGTAATGGTTAGAGGTTAGAGATAATTTTCAATTTTCAATTCGTCACCCCACTCAGGATGCTCCTTGAAATGACAAGCGTTTCATAGTCGCCTCGTTCGGGGTTAACTTCGCTGACCCGCTCAGGATGCTCCTTGAAACGACAAGCGTTTCATAGTCGCCTCGTTCGGGGTTAACTTCGCTGACCCGCTCAGGATGCTCCTTGAAACGACAAGCGTTTCATAGTCGCCTCGTTCGGGGTTCAATCTTCAATCTTCAATTTAATTGTTTGTTCCTCTTCGTCAGAAAGACGTGTGAGTGGCATCAGCATCCAAGGTTCGCAGAGCCCCTTTGACTGCATCATAACCTTCAAAGCTGTGAGCGACTGTCCCAGGGTGCGGTCTTTCTGGTAAATCTTCGCTATCTCGTTCGTCTCGTCCTGTAAGCGGTTGGCAGTATCCATATCGCCCTTGACGGCAGCTTCGTACAACTGCTGGAACATGTCGGGGACATAATTGCCAGTGGAGGGGACAATGCCGTCGCCCCCAAGTTCGAGAGAGTGGGCCGACTGTGCTGCCCATCCGCAGAAATAGCAGAAGTCTTCGCGGCCTTTGGCAATCTCGATGCACTGTGCCATACGCTCCAGATCGCGTTCTGAGTCCTTAAGACCTACGATATTGGGATGGTCGGCAAGACGCTGAATGACATCTACGGGGATGCTCATGTGTGTTGTGGCGAGGATGTTATACATCATCAGCGGTCCCTGGATACTGTCGGCAAGGGTGCGGTAGTAGTTCTCCATCTGTTCGGGTGTCAGGGCATAGTAGGTGGGGAGTGTCGCCACGATGACATCAGCACCGGCATTGGTGTAGGCCTCGGCCTGCTTCAGTTGCTCGGAGAAACAGTTGCCAGTGAGGCCTGCATAGATGGTGATGCGCTTCTGCGCCGCCTTTACCGCTGTCTCGACGAAAAGCAGGCCATCAGCCTGACTGACACTATTGCCTTCACCGGTGGTTCCCATCAATAGTGGAGAGACACCAGCTTCGACAAAGAATGTAATGATACGTTCCACCGCTGCGGTGTCGAGCGCGCCTTCCTTTGTAACAGGTGTGACCATAGGGACTACCACACCCTTGTATTTCTTTTCTTTCATTTGGCAGGATTGTTGTTTAGGATTTATCTATAGCTAAGAATGATATTTGCCCGCAAAGTTACAAAGAATTGTGCACATAGTGTCATTTGGATTGTTAATATAATCAAAAATCTTGAAAAATTAATACATTTCATTTCTTCTTTTGCTTACTTATTCGTAACTTTGCTACCCAGACACGAAACTAAACGAAACAAAAGCATGAGAAAGATTATTGTCACTGTGGCGCCTGTCTGCCATGTAGGAAAAGAGATTCCCGATGATGTGAAGAACCCGTTGACTCCCGAGGAGATTGCCGAGGACACTATTAACTGTTATAAGGCCGGGGCATGTGAGGTGCATCTGCATACCCGTGACCTGCAGGGTAATCCGACGTTTGAGTTGGATGTGTTCCGCCAGACCATCGGCCTTATCCGTAAGGAAACGGACATGATTGTGCAAGGGTCGACAGGGGGGCTCTCTACGCTTACTCTTGCAGAGCGCTGCGTGTCGCTTGACGTTCCTGAGGTGGAGGTGGCATCGCTGAATATGGGTAGCGTAAACTTTGGCGAGACGGTATATGTGAATACCATGCCCGACCTGCGCTACTGGGCAAAGCGCCTGGATGAGACCAATACGGTGCCGGAGATGGAACTCTTCGACCTGAGTCATGTGGAGTGTGCCACCCGTCTGGCTGACGAGGGCGTGCTGCATCGTCCGCTACACTATAATTTCTGCGTAGGACCGGGCAACTCCTCTAATCTCTCCGCAACAGGCCGCAACCTCGCTATGCTGTGCTCGCTGATGGAGCCAGGGTGCAGCTGGGGCATCACGCATGACAGTATGAAGGATTTCTCTATCTTAGCTTGCGCCATTGGCATGGGAGCCTCTGCCGTTCGTGTGGGGTTTGAGGACAGCTTCTATTATGCTGAAGGGAAACGGGCACATACCAATGCCGAACTTGTGGAGCGCCTGGTGGCACTAATCCGCATGATGGGGTGTGAGCCGGCAACACCGGCAGAGGCCCGCAAGATGCAACACATTAAATAGTGAAGAGTGAATAGTGAAGAGTGAATAGTGAAGAGTGAATAATGAAGCGTGAAAAATGGAAGATGGTCGTCCTTGATGATGACCCTACAGGAATACAGACGGTACACGGCTGTCTGTTGATAACACAATGGGATGAGGAGAGTGTGCGGCTGGGCTTTGCCGATGAGCAACCTTTCTTCTACATCCTTACCAATACCCGTGCGTTGACTCGTGAGGAAGCTGCTCGGGTCACCCGCGAAGCCATGGAAATGGTCGTCAAGGTCAATGAGGACTATGGCTATCGCCTTGTCATCGTAAGCCGTAGCGACAGCTGCCTGCGTGGTCATTTCCCATTGGAGACGGATGTGATGCGTGAGTGCTTCACTGGTCGTGGCTTGTCCGTTTTGCCCAAGACTCCTTTCTGCCCGGCCTTTATCGAGTCGGGCCGCGTTACCATCAAGGGGGTGCACTACATGAAGGATGGTGAGAGGATGATTCCCGTGTCTGAAACCGAGTTCGCAAGGGATAACGTTTTCGGGTATCATACAAGCGTGCTCCATGACTATATCCTTGAGAAAGGAGCCGATCCCGATGATTATATAATAGTGAATGCGCAGAGCTACGAAGAGCTGAATGCTTCTGCCTCACAGATTGTTTCGTCCGTATTGGCCCATGACTCATCAATCATCATCCGTTCATCCTCGTCTCTGCCTAAGGCCATAGCGGGGTGTCCTGATATCCCGTTGCTTGATGGCAGCATGCTGAAGAGCGCGGGTGTGGGCTGCTTCATCGTTGGCTCTCACGTAAAGAAGACCACCCGTCAGCTGGAGGCTCTGCTGTGTGAAAGCGGAACGTTCGGCGTGGAGCTGGATGTGAGACGCATCCTTGAAGATTCTGAGCCGTTGATGCAGGAGACCTTGGCCGTCATGCAGCAAGTGGCAGGGCAGGGGTTGGTTCCTGTTGTCTATACATCACGTCAGGAAGTCAGGCTGGACGATGCAGACCTCCGTCAGCATTTGGGACAAAAGGTTAGTGACTTCCTTGTCGATGTAGTGAGACGAATGCCTTTCACTCCAGCCTATCTTGTGGCAAAGGGAGGCATCACCTCCCATGATATAATGACCAAGGGACTGGGGATTAAGTCTGCACGTGTCATGGGGCAGATAGTAAATAGCGTACCTTGTGTGATGACAAGGGATTTCCCCTATGTTATCTTCCCTGGCAACGTGGGAGATGAGAATTCACTCAGAGAGACTTATCAGAAATTATCGGCTTCTCAGGATTGATGAAGGCAAAGAGGATGGCACTTATGATGAGCATCCCCGCAATCATATATAGAGGCAGGTTGTAGTTGCCCGACTGCTGTACCAATTGCCCAAACAAGATTCCACAGCAGAACCCTCCGATGTTGCCTGCTGTATTCATGGCTCCGCTGATGGTGCCGGCATGGTGTTTGCCCAGATCTATGCACAGGGCCCATGCCGAAGGCAGCATAAGGTCGAAGATGCCAAAACATAATGAAAGGAAGATAAAGACGGCCATCTTTCCTGGGATGAATGCAGCCAGAAACATGCAGATGGCAGAGATGGCCAATGAGGAAGAGCCCAACGCCTTTCTTCCCACTTTGATGCCGAAGCGTTGTGTCAATCGGTCGGTAAGGTGGCCTCCTGCTATGTTGCCAATCATACTCATGATAAACGGTACGGCAACGGCATAGGTCAGCTCCGTCTTGTCGAAACCACGTCCCAGTTCCATGTATGTAGGGAACCAGGAGAAGAAAAACCATGAACCGAAGGCATAGAAGAAATACATGCCGCAGATGAGCCAGAACTGGCGATTGCTCAGGATGCCGGCCCAAGGCAGGCTGTCCTTTACTTTTTCTTCAGAAGGAATGGATGTGAGAGAGGTGCTTATCTTGTCAGAAGAGTCAAAGGCGTTAGCATCGCGATAATACCACCACCATACTATAGCCCAGACTACTCCGAGTGCTCCCAGCAGGTAGAAGGCAGCGCGCCATCCTACCCACATCATGACGGGTATGACAACAAATGGAGTGAGCGCACCTCCCATTCGGCTGGCTGCCCAGACATACCCCTGAGCCTTGCCTACCTCTCCCTTTTCGAACCAACGGCTGATGACGCCTGTGGAGCAGGGTGATGAGCCGGCTTCTCCAATGCCGAACATAAAGCGGATGATGAGCAGCGAAGCCAGTCCGCCAGCCAGTCCGGTAAAGGCCGTGAAGGCCGACCACCATAGCACTATGGCCGTCAATATCTTACGGTGGCCGAAACGGTCGCCCAGTGCACCCATCGGTATCTGCAGCAGGCCATACGAGAGGATGAACGCGCTCTGTACCCATCCCCATTCGGCTGGTGACAGTTTAAGGTCGGCCATGATGCTCGACCCAGCCACGCTAATGTTGATGCGGTCCAGGAAAGTGACCATGCCCAGGAGAACGAGCATGGTCAGTATGATGTTCTTACGTTTCAATGTTTGGTGGTTTAGGCTAAGTTATCAATCTTTCGATATATCTCCCCTTCTAAGAATGGAAACTAACTCCCCCTCTAAGATTAGAGGGGGTTAGGGGGCGTTGAAAAAACAGGGGGCATCGAAATTCTTCAATCTCCCAAGAGGAACTTGCGCAGCCCCTTTACTCCCAGCACAGGACTGCTGAGCACGGGCTTGCCTGTGAGTTCTGACAGGCGTTGCTCCATGCGTGCCATCGAACCTTGTGCCAGGACGAACATGTCCACCTGAGAGGCGATGCGCTGTGCGGCTTCGGCTATCAGACGGTCGTGAGTCTCACCGTCGCCGCTCTGTCCGGCAGCAAAAGCACCGTCGGCCAGTCCTTCGACGAGCGTCACTTGGCGTCCGGCTTTCTTTGCTTCATTCTGCAACAGGCGACAGGTGGGGTTCAGTGTGGTGGGAAGGGTGGAGATGACTCCGATACGGTCGTAGTTGGTTACGGCCTCAGCGGCCATTGGCTGGTCAATGCGGAATACGGGGATGCGAGCATAGAGGTTGCCATAGTCAGCGATGTCGCCTACTGATGAACAGGTGTTGAAGACTATATCTGCCCCTGCATCTGCGGCACTATTATAATATGACAGCAAACGGCGACGCACCGCATTCGTCACCTGGTTGTTGGCTATCACTTCTTTGATGAGTGACGAGTCTGCAATATGGTTTACGTTTACTTCTGGCAGATATTCCTGGAATATCTTAGTCAACGGCTCAACCAGGGCCATTGCGGTGTGTACACATACTACGTGTTTCATGAAAATTGAGAATTGAGAATTGAAAATTGAAAATTGTCGCGGGCGAGACGCCCACGTCCCTGGGTTACGAATTAACGAATTATAAGAGGTCGAACCTTTTTTGTCGCGGGCGAGACGCCCACGTCCCCAGGGATTGAGAATTTTGGGTTTTATATTAGTGGTTGTGTCAGTGTGTCGTGATTGTTGTTGAGGTTTTTCCAGTCTACTTTTTTGTTTGTAGGTATGGCATTGATGTATTTCTCGATGTTGGTGTAGCCGTCGCCATTGCAGTCTTTGACGGCATCGGCAGGGTCGTTGGGGTTGAGTCCGTTGGCCACTTCCCATGCATCGGGCATACCGTCAAGGTCGGTGTCGGTGTATGGCTGCCAGGGGCGGTACTGTGGATAGCCTCCCATCTGCCGTGGGTCGGTGATGATGCCCTGTTTGTAGGAGTCGTTGGGCAGTCGGCGGTATTTGAAGTAGCCTTCTTCGTTCTGTGACTTGGGATGCAGTCCCCACATGTCGCCGTAGGGTGTGGGGGCTGTAGGGGATTGGCAATCCCCTGCAATGGACGAAAGGGTGGTGTTGACGGATGAACCGTCAACCACGTTGTTTTTCTTTTTGTTTTTGTTCTTTTTGTTCTTTTTCTCGGCCTTGGCGATGGCTTTCTCATAGTCGGGTACGTAGTAGGCGATGCCTGTGCGTACTTCGTCGCAGATGCGCTGGTCGATGATGTCGCGACAAGGTATGGTGGCTCCGGCGTTGGCAAGCACCCACTCGAAGGCCTCGTTGGCCGACATGATGGTGAGGTGTGGCATGGCGAAGGGCTGTGCGGACCGCATGAGTGCTTTTTCGGTTTCGTCCATGTCGCCGTCTTTCTCTGCTGTCTGTATGCCTCCGTTCCAGTTGTCGGCAGTGACTTCAGGACTGCCCTCCATGATGTTGCCTTCCGCGTAAACACGTCCGAACTGCTTGAAGGGGAAGAGTCCTTCGCTGCGGCTCTCGCTCTTGAGGATGCGGTGACCTACGGAAGAGTCTTTGCTGGTAAGTGGTCCGGGCTTATAGTAGTTGTTGATGAAGTTGAACATGGACTTGTATTCGCCGCCATCGGCAGTACGGTGTACCCAGTTGTAGACGACGTTGTTGACGAAGTTGAATATGCCGGCCCATCCTATGCTTGGGTTTCGCCCTGTGTTGTCGGCCCAGAGGTTGCGCATGAATGTGGTGTTCTCGCCACCGATGGTGGAGCCGAAGGCATGGTTCCATGTGTCGAGTGCCTTGGCAGAGATGGTGTTCTGGATGGTGACGTTGACGGTAGGTTTCTTCTCTTTTGGCTTGCCGTTGTTCATATCGAACATGTGGCGATAGAAGGAGATGTTCTCGTCGAGTCCCCATTCGCATGAGCAGTGGTCGATCATGATGTTGCCGACGGGATTTCCTCCGAATGAGTCTTCACGGTTCATGACGTTGGTCTCACCCCGTCGGAAGCGCATGTGGCGCACGATGACGTCGTGAGTGTCGACCTGGAAGGACTCTCCTGCAATGATGATGCCTTCGCCAGGAGCTGTCTGTCCTGCAATGGTGACGTATGGTGCACGGACATAGATGGGCGACTGCAGACGTATGATGCCGCTGACATTGAAGACGATGATGCGTGCCCCGCCTTGTTCGCATGCCCAGCGGAAGGAGCCGGGCCCTGAGTCGTTGAGGTTGGTGACGGTGAGCACTTTTCCGCCACGTCCACCGAATGTGTACATGCCTCCTCCCTCTGCACCGGGGAAGGCTGGGATGGTGGCCTGCCGAAGGTCGTAGGGCATGCCTGCCCAGGGGACGTAAGGCCGTCCCGCCTTGGCTTCTTCTATAACGATGGGGAAGGCTGCTGCCCATGCGGAGTCGCTATGTGCTGCCCACGCTGCCTTTTTCTTTTCGATAAGTTGCTTGGCCTCGTCGGTAAGCTGTGGGTACTGCGCAAAGGCGGCGGTAGCTACTGTCAGCAGCGCAAAGATGATTGACCATTGGGCATTGAAAATGGAAAGTTTTCTCATATTAAGTTTTCAAGTGAGTTATTGTTCTTTAATGAAGACTAAGTAGGTTTCTCAATGTACTCACTTTGGAGTGGAAAATGAAGAGTGAAGAGTGAAGAATGAAGATGTTGGGTGGGTAAACGAAAAAAAACGAAGCATTTTCTTGCATATTTCAAAACTTAATCGTACTTTTGCATCGAAATTGTCTGCCACGGCGTTGTGGCGGTCTTCTGAGCGTAGCAATTCGAACCTTTATATATCCTATTTTTATAACTAACTTAAAAACAAAATGCTTATGAAGAAAAAATTATCTTTGTTGATGATTGTCTTTATGGCCGTTGCTTCTTTCGCTATCAAAGCTGGTGTGAATGCAACAGGAACCGTATGGACAGTAGCGGGTAATTCCACGGACCTGTTTGGTGCGTCATGGGATCCTGCTGCTACAGCCAATGACATGACCTTGGATGGTGATGTCTACAAATGGTCTAAGACAGACGTAGTTCTTGCCGCCAATGCCGAGATTGAGTTTAAGGTGTGCCAGGATCATACATGGGATGTGGCATTCCCTTCAAACAATTACAAGCTGACCATTGCTGCTGACGGTAAGTACACGGTGGAGATTACCTTCAATCCTTCTACAGAGGCTGTAACTGCTACCGCTACCAAGACTGGTGATGCAGAAATTGCTAATGCAGAGATTACGAAGGTACAGATTTGCGGTGCTACCGATGCCAGTTGGAGCAACCGCATCGATTTCGACCTTGCTAAGGGAGAAGGCGATGTGTATACGGGCACTCTCAGCGTTGCAGAGCCTACAGATGACGTTGAGTTCAAGCTTGTTGTCAACGAGTCTTCATGGATTGGCGTTGACCAGCTGACGATGGACGCTCCAGAAGGCTTGGTGGAGAACATGAGCAACGGCAACTTCAAGCTGAAGAACTCTACAGCAGGCTTTGCTTCATACACCTTCACTGCTACATGGGTTCCAGGTGCCATTGCCGGTAATGGCTGGACCGTGAAGGTAGCAGGTAAAGACAAGCGCACGAAGGATGTCACCGTATCTCCTGCATCAGGCAGCATCTCTGAGGCTATTGCGGCAGAGCTTGGCGGCTATGCAGCGCAGAGCATTACCGTAAACCTGACACAGGATGCAGCTTATACCATTGAGAGTCCTATCGAGTCAATGGGAAATGTGATTATCAACGGTAACGGTGCAAAGATTGACGCAAGTGCGCTTACTAAGCCTTTCATCAACTATAGTTCCGTGAATGGTGCCAAGGCCAAGAAGGCTGATGACAGCGACAGTGACTATACCATTGTGGAGAATGTGACCATTAAGGATGTCACCATCACCGGTCTGCCACAGTCTCTTATCAACAACGGTGCAGGCAAGGCTGTCTTCAATGTAAATATTGAGAACGACGTTATCGAGATAGTAGGTAACAACACTATTTTCGCAATGGGTAATGGCTTTGCCAACGAGCTGAAGATGACCAACTCAACACTGTGGTCAAAGGAAGGTCATGCTGGCTTCCTGTTCCAGGCACAGGGTCGTCCAAAGGACATTATCAGCGGTACTACCACGACCTCTTGGACTATAGACAAGTGTACTATCTATCAGATTGGCAAGGGCAAGAAGGTCAACAATAATAACAGCGGTATCAAGGGTCAGAAGACAACCATCATGACTCTGACGAACAGCATCCTTGTAGACTTCGGCTCGAACACTGGCAATGAGGTCAATGGCTGGCTGTGGGGACAGAACGGCGGTTCAAATGCTACCTACGGCAATAATACTTACTGGAGTGCCGCTGTAGAGGGTGCCGTTGTTCCAGGTTGGACTGACGCTTCCAAGGGCGGTTCTGACCAGACCAACACCTCTCTGACCACTGATCCTGGCTTCAATGCTGAGAAGGTTGCCACTGGTGACTTCACCATCAGCGCTGGTACGGCACAGGCCAAGTTCAAGAATGGCGACCCACGCTGGCTCGTTGACTATGTTGCTCCAGAAGGTGCAGGCATAGTAAAGGACATAGAGGTAGCTCCTGAGACAGGTGCAGACATTGCAGCAGCTATTGCAGCAGAGAAGAACAAGATTGACAATGAGCTGAATGAGGTTGGCAACATCACTATCACTCTGGCTGAGAACGGTGACTATAAGCTGACAAAGCCTATTGATGCCCAGGCTTCTGTAGTCATCAACGGTAACGGTTCTAAGATTAATGCAAGCGCCCTTACAGGTGCGTTCATCAACTATTCTTCTGTGATTGGTGCCAAGGCGAAGAAGGCTGACGATAGCGATAGTAACTACACTATTGTAGAGAATGTCACTATCAAGGATGCCACCATCACCGGCCTCCCACAGTCACTTATAAAGAATGGTGCAGGCAACGTACTCTTCTCTAAGGTTACCATCGATAACGACGTTATTGAGATTGTAGGCAACAACGCTATCTTCGCAATGGGTAACGGTTTTGCTGGTGACCTGCAGATGACCAACTCAACGCTGTGGTCAAAGGAAGGTCATGCTGGCTTCCTGTTCCAGGCACAGGGTCGTCCAAAGGACATTATCAGCGGTACTACCACGACCTCTTGGACTATAGACAAGTGTACTATCTATCAGATTGGCAAGGGCAAGAAGGTCAACAATAATAACAGCGGTATCAAGGGGCAGGCTACTACTATCATGACGCTGACCAACAACATCCTTGTAGACTTCGGCTCGAACACTGGCAATGAGGTCAATGGCTGGTTGTGGGGCCAGAACGGCGGTTCAAATGCCACTTACGGCAATAATACTTACTGGAGTGCCGCTGTGGAGGGTGCCGTTGTTGCAGGCTGGACTGACGCGGACAAGGGCGCCTCTGACCAGACCAACACCTCTCTGACCACTGATCCTGGCTTTGACGCTGAGAAGGTAGCTGTTGGTGACTTCACCATTGGTGCAGGCTCTGATCAGGCTAAGGAGAAGACTGGCGACCCACGCTGGCTGGTTGAGTATGATCCAACAGGAATCAATGTAGTGAATGTAGACAATGCTGCTAATGACAATGCTCCTGCATACAACCTCTCTGGTGTCAGGGTAGGTAAGGACTATAAGGGTATTGTGATTAAGAATGGTCGCAAGATTATTGTTAATAAATCAACTTTCTAAACTATAATAAATCCTCCTCCCAAAACATAAGGGAGGGGGATTTTTTTGTCTTTTAGCGTTAAGCTTTAAGCTTTAAGCTTTAAGCATTAGGCTTTGAGCGTTTATTTACTTTTTGACAAAAGAAACTACCAAGAAGATATGAGCATACGAAAACTGCTGTGTTTCGCCTGGTTATGGTGTCTGGTGCTTTCGGTGGAGGCCAAGGATATCTATGTTTCCACATCATTTCATGAGCCTGCTACAGAGGGGCTTCGCTTCATCTACAGCTGTGACGGTGTGAAGTGGGATTCCATCCAGGGAGTGTTCCTGCGTCCAGAGGTGGGTGCGCAGCGCGTTATGCGCGACCCGTCAATAGTGAAAGGCCCTGATGGCACGTTCCATCTGGTATGGACGAGTTCGTGGCGTGGCGACAGAGGCTTTGGCTACAGCTCGTCGAAAGACCTGATACACTGGACGGTACAACGGTTTATCCCAACGGGAATGGATACGACAACGGTCAACACCTGGGCGCCGGAGTTGTTCTATGATGACGTGAAGCGGCAGTTTATGATTGTTTGGGCCTCGTGTGTGCCTGGTAAGTTCCCTGACTATCAGGAAGACCACAAGAACAACCACCGTCTATATTACATGACGACTAAGGACTTCAAGAAGTTCTCACGTACGCAGCTCTTCTATGACCCAGGCTTCTCGGCTATTGATGCGACATTGGTGAAGCGTGGCAGCAAGGACTATGTGATGGTGGTGAAAGACAACTCACGTCCGATGCGTAATATAAAGGTGGCTTTTGCAAAGTCACCCTACGGACCATGGAGCGATGCCTCTGAGCCTTTCACCGAGACGTTCACAGAAGGCCCGTCAACGGCGAAGGTTGGTGACTGGTGGTATATTTACTACGACAGCTACCGCCATAAGATTTATGGCTCTCATCGCACGAAAGACTTTAAGACGTTCCAGGACCAGACGGGGACGGTCAGTTTCCCTGTGGGGCATAAGCATGGCACCGTGTTTATGGCTGAGGAGCAATTGGTAGAAGGGCTTGTTAAATACAACCGCGACGTGGTGCACTATAGCGGTAAGACCATTGCGCGTCCTGAGCGACATGACGGCGGGCTGAAACCTGTGGTGGGTGTACATACCATTCAGACTATGCGAGGCGAGAAGCCTTGGACTTATAACCATCAGCCAATGATGGCTTATTGGAACGGCAGGTTTTATATGCATTATCTTACAGACCCTCGCCATGAGCATGAGGCCCCTGGAAAGACGATGCTGCAGACCTCAGAAGACGGCTACACATGGACGAAGCCTGTGGAGCTGTTCCCCGAGTATGCTGTTCCGGAGGGATTCAAGAAAGAGGGAAAGGATTTTCCAGCAGCTCATAACCTGAAGGCTGTGATGCACCAAAGGGTGGGTTGGTATGTCTATAAAGTTCAAAGTTCAAAGTTCAAAGTTGAAAGTTCAAGGTTGCTGGCTACTGCCAACTACGGCATCTGTCTGACCATGAAGGATGACCCTAACGACGGCAATGGCATAGGACGAGTAGTGCGCGAAATAAAGAAAGATGGCAGCTTTGGCCCGATATACTTCATATACTATAACCACGACTTCAATGAAAAGAACACCGACTATCCTTATTATAAGAAGTCGAAGGACAAGGGTTTCGTTGCAGCTGTCGACGCGATGTTGGCCGACCCTATGCAGCGTATGCAATGGGTGGAAGAGGCCGACCGTAATGAAAAGCTGATACCATTGAATAAACCCTATAAGGCCTTCAGCGGCTATACCCTGCCTGATGGCCGTAAGGTGGCTTTGTGGAAACATGCCGTGACCAGTCTTTCTGCCGATGGTGGCAACACTTGGCGCCTTGTTGATGTGGAGGGTAAGCTTGGCTGTGACCGAGCCCCTGGTTTTGTAAATTCCAATGCAAAGATATGGGGACAGCGCTTGTCTGACGGTACGTATGCCACCGTCTATAACCCCTCAGAATATCGTTGGCCTCTTGCTATCTCGCTCAGCAAGGACGGCCTGGATTACACCACACTCTCATTAGTAAATGGAGAGGTGACACCACTACGGCATGGAGGTCAGTATAAGAGCTACGGCCCGCAATACGTCAGAGGCGTTGAGAACAATGAGAACCTAAGCTCTCAGCTTCCAAAAGACCTGTGGGTGACCTATTCTAATAACAAGGAGGATATGTGGGTCAGCCGTATTCCTGTCCCTGTAAGGCAGAATGCCACATCCCACGCCCAGCCCTTCCCGAAAGATGCGACGTTGGCCGACCTGAACGACTGGAACCTGTACATGCCTGCGTTGTCTCCTTTGTCACTCCGCGAGGGCTCGCTCTATATGAATGATGCTGACCCTTACGATTATGCAAAGGCAGAACGTGTCATTCCCAATACCAAGGAACTGGAGGTGGAGTTCGACGTGATGGCATCACAGACAGACCACGGAGAACTGGATGTGGAATTCGTAGATGATGCGGGCAGTGTATGCTCACGCATCGTCATCGACTCAACAGGCGTTGCCCGTGTGAAGGGCGGTGCACGTTATGGCACGCTGATAAAACGCTATGAGGCAGGAAAGGTGTATCATATCAAGGCGGTGCTGTCCGCCTCTCTGCATCGCGCTTTCTACTATGTGGACGGTAAGAATGCCTGTGTGCGCCAGTTTGATACCCCAGTGGAGAGCATCAGTCGCATCGTGTTCCGAACGGGAATGCTATTCGACAAACCTGATATCAACACCCCTGCCGATCAGGACTTCGACATGCCTCGTGCCGACGAGCGTGATACGGAAGCATCCTTTGTCATTGCGAATGTGACCAGTCGCTCTGTTGATGACGATGTGACGGCAGCCGTTCTCAGCTATGATGACTATGCCCACTATGCAGATTACTTCAATACGATGGAGGACGAGAATATCGTCACTACCATTCCTAATGCAGAATCCTCTGAGTGGATGCGCAGAAACATCCCCTTGTTTGACTGTCCGCAGGAGAACTTCCGCGAGATGTACTACTATAGATGGTGGACGCTTCGTAAGCATATCAAGAGGACGCCAGTGGGCTATGGCATGACAGAGTTCCTCGTACAGCGCTCGTATGCTGATCGCTATAACCTCATCGCCTGTGCCATAGGGCATCATGTGATGGAGAGTCGTTGGTTGAGAGACACCACCTACCTGCATCAGATATTGCGAACATGGTACTATGGCAACGATGGCCAGGCAATGACGAAGATGTCGAAGTTCTCGTCGTGGAACCCTGCCGCTGTATACGAGATGTGGAAGGTTCAGGGCGATACCGCCTTCCTGTTCGGGCTGAAGCCCCGCCTCGAAGAGGAGTATGCCCGCTGGGAGAGTACGAACCGCCTGAAGAGCGGACTCTATTGGCAGTATGATGTGCGTGACGGTATGGAAGAGAGCGTCAGCGGTGCCCGTAAGCAACAGTATGCCCGTCCTACCATCAACAGTTATATGTATGGCAATGCCAAGGCACTCGCCAGCATGAGCCGCATGGAAGGCGACGCAGCGAGGGCAACGCTCTATGAACAGAAGGCTGATACGTTGCAACAGCTCGTAGAGACGAAGCTCTGGAACGAGAAGGATGCTTTCTTTGAGACGCTGCAAGGTGACACGCTGGCATCAGCACGTGAGGCAATCGGATACATCCCGTGGTACTTCAACCTGCCTGAGAGCGGATCGAAATATGATGCGGCATGGCAACAGCTGATGGATGAAAAAGGGTTCTCTGCTCCTTACGGACTTACAACAGCAGAACGCCGGCATCCTTTGTTCAGGAGTCATGGAGTAGGGACGTGCGAGTGGGATGGTGCAATATGGCCCTTCGCCACCTCGCAGACGCTGACGGCACTGGGGAACTATCTCAATAACGAGAACCGTCAGAGCAATCAGAATAATCAGCAAGAACTGAAAACCGCTTTCTTCCGCCAGATGGAGCTATACGTGGAGTCGCAGCATCATCGTGGACGCCCATATATCGGGGAGTATCTTGATGAAACAAACGGCGCATGGCTTATGGGCGACCGTGAGCGAAGCCGCTATTATAACCACTCAACTTTCAATGACCTGATGATTACAGGCATCGTGGGTCTTCGTCCTCAAGATGACGGCACCATCGTGGTTAACCCCCTTGTGCCCCAGGACAGATGGGACTATTTTTGTTTGGATGGTGTCAGCTATCGCGGACATATTCTCACGATACTCTGGGACAAGGACGGACAGCGTTATCATCAGGGAACAGGACTTACCGTGATGGTAGACGGAAAAGTTGTTGCTAACAGGAAAGATTTAGGACTGTTGAGATATGAAATGTACTAAGAAACATTTTTTTCGGGCATTAGGTGTGTTGTCTTTTGCCTTCTTTGCCGTTAATCCGCTCAATGCCCAGACATACGGGACGCAGTATCGCCGCCCTGTAAACGATGTCATGCAGGATGTGGCAAAGCGTTTTGGCGTGAGGTTCAAGTTCGACGGCAATGTCGATACTGTAGGTGTCACTCTTCCTTATGCAGACTTCCGCATCCGACCCTACAGCATCGAAAAGACGCTCGACAATATCTGTAAGTATTTCGACTGGAACTGGTGGAAACAGAACGGCAACCTTTACAAGATAAAGATATACGAGTACCCCCGTCGTCATAATGATGAGGGGTACCAGATGCTCGAATACCTGTCAGCGAAATATCACAATGCACAGGAGTGGGAAGCCCGTCGCGCGTTATTAATAAAAGAGGTTCGCGAGAGACTGGAGATTGATGCTTTTCTCGATTCTTGCGTGATGAATCCCAAGCCAGTACTATCGAAAGTTCGCAAGCATAATGGCTATACCACGCAGAATATCTGCATAGAGCTGACTCCGGGGCAACATCTCTTCGGCACTATCTACGCCTCGCTGAAGAAAGGCAAGAAGCCACTCATCGTTTGTCCTGACGGCCACTGGCCTTCCCGCTATCGCGACGACGAACAGCAACGCCTTGCCACGCTGGCAAGAATGGGTGCGGTCTGTGTGGACTTTGACCTCTATGGCTACAGTCAGTCAAAGGCGGAGGTTGGCGACCATCATTCACCGCGTGCTCATATCTTCCAGGCTGCTTGTGGACTGAAGCTGCTTGACTATATGCTGACCCATCGTAGGGATATCGACCCTACCCGCGTAGCAGCCAATGGAGGCTCTGGTGGCGGCACTCATACCGTATTGCTGACACTACTTGACAACCGTATCACGGCCTCTGCCCCCGTTGTGCATGTGGCGTCCCATTTTGATGGTGGCTGTCCATGCGAGAGTGGCATGCCGATACAACTGGCAGGAGGAGGAACCTGCGAGGCAGAGCTGGCCGCTATCATCGCTCCGCGCCCTCTGCTGCTGGTGAGCGATGGAGGAGACTGGACATCTACTAACCCTGAGCTGGAGTATCCTTTCATTCAGCGTATCTTTGGCTTCTATGATGCCAAGGACAAGGTGCGCAACATCCATCTGCCTAATGAACGTCATGACTTCGGCCCTAACAAACGACAGGCTGTCTATGACTTCTTCATAGACGTATTTGGCCTTGACCGTTCAATGTTGGACGAGAGTAAGGTGACAATAGAATTACCCGAAACAATGCAAACGAAACTACCAAAACAACAATGAGAAAACGACTTTTTGCTTTTATTGCGTTATTACTGCCTTTGACAGTAGGTGCACAGGAATACAGACTATGGTATGACCGTCCAGCAATGACGTGGACGCAGGCTCTGCCCATCGGCAACGGTGTGATGGGTGGTATGGTGTATGGCACTCCTGCTGTGGAGCATATCCAGATTAACGAGGAAACCATCTGGGCAGGACAGCCTAACCAGGTGGTCAATCCCAATGCCAAGAAGACGTTGCCCGAGGTGCGCCGACTTATCTTCGAAGGAAAGTATAAGGAGGCTCAGGATCTGGCCAATGCCAAGGTGATGCCTACTGCCGTAGGTCAGAATATGGGTATGCCATATCAGCCGTTTGGCGAACTGTATATCTCTATGGCGGGTCATAGCGGTTATACCGGCTACGAGCGTCTGCTGGACTTGGACCATGCCAGGACAGTGGTGCGATACGCTGTGGATGGTGTCAACTACGAGCGTGAGATTATTGCTCCCCTTGGCAGTCAGGTGATTGCCGTTCATCTGACAGCGTCGAAGGCTGGAAAGATTACCTTTACGGCATATATGACATCTCCCCATGAGAACGTACTGATTGGCGGCGAAGGTTCAGAGGCTACGCTGTTGGGCGTTTCTGCCAAGCATGAAGGCCTGAAGGGAAAGGTGCGTTTCCAAGGAAGGATGGCTGTACAGACGGCAGGTGGTCATGTGGCGCAGAACAATGGCACTGTCAGCGTCGTGGGCGCTGATGAGGCAACCCTCTATATTACGGTAGGTACGAACGTAGTCAATTACAAGGATATTACTGGTGACGAACAGGCACAATCGAGGGAACGCTTACATAAGGCTATGGCAATGGGCTATGAGGCGTTGAAGGCTCAGCACGAAGCTATTTATAAGAAGTACTATGACAGGGTAAGACTATACCTCGGCGAAGATGCCTATGCCAAGGTTCCTATGAACAAGCGAATAGAGAACTTTGCCTCTCTTACCCCTGATTCTCCCAAGGGTGCCGACAACTATCTTGTCGCAACATATTTCCAGTTCGGGCGTTACCTGCTTATCTCATCCTCACAACCCGACAATATCAACCCGGCCAATCTGCAGGGCATCTGGAATGATAAGATGTATCCATCGTGGGATTCTAAATATACGACGAATATCAATCTGGAGATGAACTACTGGCCATCGGAGGTGACTAATCTGACGGAGCTGAACGAACCGTTGTTCCGCCTGATACGTGAGATTAGCGAGACAGGAAAGCAGACAGCACGTGACATGTATGGCGCAGATGGCTGGGTGCTGCATCATAATACCGACCAATGGCGCATAACAGGACCGGTGGACCATGCTCAGACAGGCTTGTGGCCAACGGGTTCCGCATGGCTGTGCCGCCATCTGTGGGAGCATTATCTCTACACAGGCGACAAGGACTTCCTGCGCCAGTATTTCCCCATAATGCTGGATGCGGCACGCTTCTATACACAGACATTGCAGAAACATCCGACGAAAGGCTATTTGGTAGTATGTCCAGGAGAGTCACCGGAACATGGTGGCAAGGGACGTCCCACACCGATGGATGCTGGCGTGACGATGGATAACCAGATAGTGACGGAACTTTATACCGAAGTGTTAGCTGCATCCAAGACACTGGGGCTGCAAGGCAAACAAGGCAAGAAGAACAAACAAGACGGTCAGGACTATCAGGGCATCCTTGACACCATCAGCTCACAGCTGAAACAGCTTCCTCCCATGCAGATAGGCCGCTGGGGACAGTTGCAGGAATGGCTCGACGACCTGGATGATCCCAATGACAACCATCGCCACTTCTCTCATCTCTATGGATTGTATCCCTCTAATCAGATCTCACCCTTCCGTACGCCAGAGCTGTGGAAGGCTGCCCGCGTATCCTTGGAGGCACGCGGTGATGTGTCTACAGGATGGTCAATGGGGTGGAAGGTATGCTCTTGGGCACGTTTCCTTGACGGAGAGCATGCCTATAAGCTCATCAAGGACCAGCTGACGTTGACGGCTGACACCTTCCTTATCTATGGTACGGAGAAACAACGTGGCGGCACCTATCCCAATATGTTCGATGCCCATCCTCCATTCCAGATAGACGGCAACTTCGGTTGTACGGCAGGCATTGCCGAGATGCTGATGCAGAGCCATGACGGCTTTGTATATCTGCTGCCAGCCCTTCCTACTGTATGGAAAGACGGCAGCGTGAAGGGGCTCGTGGCTCGTGGAGGGTTCGAAGTGGATATCGACTGGAATAACGGGAAGATGACGAAGACTGTCATCCGTTCCCGTAATGGTGGCGTATGTCATCTTCGCAGTAACACGCCATTGACAGGCAAGGGACTAAAGAAAACTAAAGAAGCCAATCTCTATGTGTTAAAGACCGCCAAGGGTGGTGAGTATATTCTAAACAGTAAATAGTATATTCTAAACAGCAAATGACGATGAAGAAACTTTTGATAATAATGGGCGTGGCCATGTTCACCTTAGTCGCTCAGGCCGCCAACAAGCCGTGGGATAATGGACGGTTAAGGGTCTCGGATAACCAGCGTTATCTGCAGTTTGAGAATGGACAGCCTTTCTTCTGGCAGGGAGAGACGGGGTGGCTATTGCCCGAACGCCTCGACCGTGCCGAGGCAGAGTGGTATCTGCAACGCTGTCGTGAGGCGGGCTATAACGTTGTTCAGATACAGGTCATTGATGGCGTGCCAGCCTATAACATCTATGGCCAGCCCTCGAATATTGACGGATGGGACTTCTCCAACATCAACCAGAAGGGTGTATATGGCTATTGGGACCATCTCGACTATATCATCAAGCTGGCAGAGCAGAATGGCATATATATCGGTATGGTGTGTATATGGGGAGGTCTGGTGAAAGAAGGCAAGCTCAGCGTGGATGAGGCCAAGCAGTATGGCACCTTCCTGGCAAACCGCTATAAAAACCGCCCTAACATCATCTGGTTCATGGGCGGTGACATCCAGGGCGATATCAAGCCAGAGGTATGGGAGGCGTTGGCCACCACTATCAAGTCGATAGACAACAGACACCTCATGACCTACCATCCCCGAGGACGTTACACCTCGGCCAAATGGTGGAGCAAAGCTGCGTGGATGGATTTCCATACCTTCCAGAGCGGACATCGCAGATATGGCCAAAGGATGGGAAACAAGGAGTATTCTATCCCCGATAATACAGAGGAGGATAACTGGATGTACGTTGACTCCACTTGGACCTATAAACCCATCAAGCCTGTCCTTGATGCCGAGCCCAGTTATGAGGATATCCCCATGGGATTGCACGACAAGAGTGAACCCCGTTGGCAGGCAAGCGATGTGCGTCGTTATGCTTATTGGAGCGTCTTTGCCGGCAGTTGCGGACATACCTATGGCCATAATGCCATCATGCAGATGCTGAAGCCTGGCTATCCCACCAGCTATGGCGATGCAGGTGATGTCAAGGCTTGGTATCAAGGGCTGAACGACCCTGGCTTCAATCAGATGAAATACCTCAGGCAGCTTATGCTGTCATTCCCTTATTTCGTACGTGTTCCTGACCAGAGCATCATTTGTGAGAACGGCGTGCAGTATGACCGCCTGATAGCAACGCGCGGTGGTGACTATCTGCTGGTATACAACTATACTAACCGCTCAATGAAGCTCGACCTTACAAAGATTTCGGGCCACAAGAAGAATGTGTGGTGGATGAATGCCGCCAATGGTAAATTGAGGTATCTTGGTGAGTATGACTCAAAGGTGTCCACTTTCCAGATACAGAAAGAGGGAACGGGAATAGAAGACGGTGTACTTATCGCTGTCGATGCCTCGAAAAACTATTTACAGAAAGACCAGGTGCAGATCTCTGACATGACACTCGCTGGGAAGGCAAGAGACTTGAACGAATAACATTAAGGGTATGGTTATTTGCTACCCAAAGAAAGAGAATTGTCCGAATGAAAAAACTCCTTATCATATTACTGGTGCTGCTGCCTGTGGTTGGCATGGCCAAGAAAAAGAAAGAGGCGAAGTCCGTGGTGAGCGTTTGTTGCCTCAAGGTTGAAAACCTGACAAACCCATTGGGGCTCGACACAGACACCCCCCGTTTCTCTTGGGTTACTACATCCGGGCAGAATGA
>LXOW01388348.1_pt2 | contig 24631 bp, 19 predicted proteins | sample 1368591 | NCBI WGS metagenome assembly LXOW01 (sample SAMN04884650, study PRJNA319009) | bovine gut metagenome | isolation source: Cow rumen | host: Bos taurus | place: Italy: Legnaro (PD) | collected 2014-07-09
GCGGTATAGTTGACACCACTCTCCAAAGCAATAGTCTTGAAGGGGGCCAGTCCTTGGTCGTGATACATAGCCAGTACACCGTCAAAATGGTCGTAGGCACCAGAACCGAAGAAACCGTCAGCAGCATAGGGTCCAAAAGCCTGAATGCCCTTGTCTGCCAATTCTTCGATGGCAGGCAGGATGATTTCTTTCTCCTCAGAACCCAACAGCCCGTCGTCGCCCGCATGAGGATTCAGTGAGAGCACGGCTATGCGAGGGCTGGAAATGCGGAAGTCGCGTTTCAATGCCTGATGGAAAATAGTAGCTTTTTCCATAATGCTTTCCTTGGTGATGGCCTTTGCAATGTCCTTGACGGGCAGATGGGTGGTGACAAGGGCTACACGCAGTGTCTCGTTCATCAGAATCATCAGCGCCTTATGACCTTCACCCACGCTAGTCTCGATATACTCCGTATGGCCAGGAAAATGAAAGCCTGGGCTCTGAATGGTAGCCTTGTTGATGGGGGCTGTCACCAGCACGTCATAGAGCTCGCTGCGATAGTCTGTCATAGCGCGGTCGAGTGCTTTCAAGGCAGCTGCACCAGCTTCCTGCGAGGGTTGCCCGAACTCTATTTTCGTCTCTTCATCGAAACAGGTCAGGAGATTCAGGCTTCCGTTGCGAGCCTCCTCGGCACGATTGATGATGGTAAAGGGAACCTCCAGATTGAGTGCTTTGCGATGATAGGCAGCAATCTTGGGTGAGCCGTAGATGATGGGTGTGCAGAGTTCGAGGATGTTCGGGTCTGAAAAGACTTTCAGAATCACCTCATAACCGACACCGTTGGTATCGCCTTGCGTGATAGCTACGCGAATTTTACTTTCTTGTTCCATAACTTTATTTTTTTAAAAACGGCAACTATACGGCAAAGAACAACTTCTTGCCGGTTATGTTGTCTCTGTTTTATTTCCATTCTTTTTCGCTGTTGACAGCAGTCCGCAGGCTGCAAAGATGTCTTGTCCGCGCGAAGCCCGGATGGTAGTGGTGATGCCGTGGTGTGTCAGATAGTCGCGCAAGGCTTCCATACGCTTCTCGTCAGAGCCAGGCAGTTCGACATTGGGAATCTCATGAAAGCGAATCAGGTTCACACGACACTCTAAACCCTCCAGCAATTTTGCAATCTCGCGGGCAAACATGGGTGTATCGTTCAGTCCGCCAAAGCAGATGTATTCGAACGAACATCGGCGTTGGTGGGTGAAGTCATATTGTTTCAGCAGTGCGATGGTTTCTGTCAGCGGCATCGCTTTCTCGGCAGGCATCAGTTTGAGGCGCTGTTCGTGGAGTGGCGAGTGCATCGAAATAGCTACATGGCACTCGCTCTCGTCAAGGAATCGTTTCAGCTTGTTGCGAACACCTACAGAACTGACTGTAATGCGCTTCGGACTCCAGGCCAACCCCCAATCGGCTGTCAAGACCTCGCAAGTTTGCAATACTGCATCCAGGTTGTCCATCGGTTCTCCTTGTCCCATAAAGACGATATTGGTCAGCTGGTCAACTTCGGGGAGTGCCAATATTTGGTTCAGGATGTCGGCAACCGTCAGATTGCCATGCCATCCCTGTTTTCCCGTCTGACAGAACAGGCAGTTCATCTTACAGCCCACCTGGCAAGACACACAAAGTGTGGCCCTGTCTTTATCGGGGATGAAGACGGTTTCTACGAATCTTGTCTCGCTTGTTGTGGTGTCGTCACAACACACAGGAAACAGGTATTTGATAGTCCCGTCTTTGCTTCGCTGACAGTCAATAGGGGCCATCGTGCCTACCTCATATTGTTCAGCCAGCAGGGCACGGTTCTGCTTCGAGATGTTGGTCATCTCGTCAATGCTGCTGACATGCTTCACATAGAGCCATTGGGCTATTTGCCTAGCTGTAAAGGCAGGCATACCAAGACTCCCGACAACAGCTTTCAACTCCGTCGGTGTCAATCCCAAAAGTCGTTTCTTTTGCGGAATCATGGTGCAAAGGTACGAATAAGTGAGTGAAAATGCAAATTTATTTGCGATTTTCCGAGCGTGAGTACCTAAGACGAAGTCAAAGGTACAAATTTCCTTTGTATTTTTCACGATATTCCTCAAAAATGATTATCTTTGCACATAATTTATTATTTAAGAACCGATAATGAGACAGAAAACAGATTGTTTTATAGCCTGTAGGACACTCGCCGAAGTAGAACCTGCCATTGAGCAGTTAAGGCGCAGCAACTCCGTCAGGCATATTTTTTTGTTGGTAAGTGAAGAACAGGCAAACAAGGCTGAGGCTCCTCAGGACTGTACCTTTGTGGTGACTGAAAGCCTGAGTAGCAGCAAGTTTGTCATGCAGGTTGCCGAGTTGACGGTAGGCCGTTATGCACTGTTGTGTCTGAAGGCTCAGCCCATGACCTTGGGTAGCAATATGTTGGAACGTCTTCTGCTGGTTGCTGGCGACGAACATGCTGCTATGGTTTACAGTGACCGCTATACGGTAGAACAAGGAGTGCGTAAGGCTCATCCCGTCATTGACTATCAGGAAGGTTCACTACGTGACGATTTTGACTTTGGCAGCATTCTGCTTGTGAGAGCGTCGTTGTTGCACCGCTTTGCTGCGATGGAACATGAGCATGAATACCTGTATGCGGGACTTTACGACCTGCGCTTGTTTTTGAGTCGTGAGGGCAGAATACTCCACCTCAACGAGTACCTCTATACGGAGGAAGAGACCGACCTGCGAGCATCGGGTGAAAAGCAATTTGACTATGTGAACCCTCGCAACCGTGATGTGCAGATAGAGATGGAACAAGCCTGTACGGCCCATCTTCGTGAGGTGAAGGCCTTGATAGATCCCAACCAGTATCGTACGGTGGATTTTAATGAACAGGAGTTTGAGGTGGAAGCCTCGGTGGTTATTCCTGTATTCAATCGTGTCAAAACGGTGAAGGATGCTGTGGAGAGTGCCCTTTCGCAGAAAGCCAGCTTTAAGTATAACGTCATAGTTGTTGACAACCACTCTACGGACGGAACTTCCGACATTCTAACGGGTTTGAAGGAGATTCATGGCAGCAAACTGCACGTCATCGTTCCGGAACGTACTGACCTTGGTATTGGAGGCTGTTGGAACATGGCCATCAATAGTGCGGAGTGCGGACGTTTTGCCGTACAGCTGGATTCTGACGACCTGTATTCGTCGCCCAAGACTTTGCAGACTATTGTTGATGCCTTTTACAAACAGAAGGCAGCAATGGTGATAGGCTCCTACCGTATGTGCGACTTCGAGCTGAATACCCTTCCACCAGGGCTCATTGACCATAAAGAGTGGACAGACGAGAACGGACCCAATAATGCCCTGCGCATTAATGGACTGGGAGCGCCACGAGCCTTCTTCACCCCACTATTGCGTCAAGTACAATTCCCCAATACCTCGTATGGTGAAGATTATGCCTTAGGGCTGATGTTTTCCCGACATTACCGCATAGGTAGAATCTATACCGAACTCTATCTTTGCAGACGTTGGGGAGGCAATTCGGATGCAGCCCTTTCCGTAGAGAAGATCAATGCCAACAACTTGTATAAGGATCGTCTGCGCACAATGGAATTGCATGCTCGTCAGCGCATGGCACAGGGCAGAAGTGACACGATGGGTGATTCGCCCGTCATGCGCTTCTTCAATCGTCAGTTGCAGACGTGGGATGAAGTGCGCCAGCGCTATCGTGACTTGGAACATGTAGAGACCAGGGAACTGGTTACTGAAACCTTTGAGATGGAAGTTCAGTTCAATCCTGCCCGCATCCGTTCTACAGGAGCCAAGATTGATGCTAAATCGATAGCGGAACGTCCCTGCTTCCTATGCGCGAAAAATCGCCCTAAGGAGCAGATGCGTTGTATTATCGATGGCCGTTATGAGTTGTTGGTCAATCCGTTCCCCATCTTGCCAGTCCACTTTACGCTGCCTACTTTGAAGCACCAGCCCCAGCGCATATTGCCCATGATAGGCGAACTGTTGCGCCAGGCTCAGAAGAATAGTGACCTCACCTTATTATATAATGGACCTCATTGTGGAGCTTCTGCCCCCGACCATGCCCATTTACAGGCTGTGAAGAGTGGTGTGCTGCCTCTGCAGCGTGCTTGGCAGCGACTGAGTCGTAACCTTGTGGAGGTGTTTAAGAAGGACGAGGACGAGGGCATTTGGCAGTTGGTGGATTATCCCGCTGCAGCTTTGGTTATCAAGAGCCATAGTGTGGAAACCAGTGAACGCCTTTTCAAGCAACTTTATCATTGCTTGCCATCTGCCCCAGACCATACAGAGCCTATGATGAACATCATTTCATGGACTCATGGTGACGAACTCATTACGGTGGTATTGCCTAGAAAGAAGCATCGTCCTGACTGCTATACCGCAGAAGGTGATGCCCAGTATATCATTAGCCCAGGTGCTGTAGATATGGGAGGACTTATCATCACTCCGCGTGAGGAAGACTTCCACAGACTTACTGCCGAGGTGGTGACAGCCATCTATCAAGAGGTGTCGCTAACTGCCGAGCAAATGCAGCAGGTGACTGAGCAGCTGAAACACTCTGAATACAAGGAGTCGCTGGTGAAAATGAAGGAAGAACCCTCTGTAACGGTGGGTATTGTCAGTGGACAGAAGATTCACTTCTCGCTGAATGCTCCCTATACAGCCAAAGGTGAGAAGATAGAAGGTGAACAAGTGGTTGAATTCAGCGAAGGTGGAATTCTGTGGAATGGCAATCAGTACCGTGAGCTCACCTTCGTGCCCCAGCAGGCTGATGCATCGTTTTCTCTCTATGATGTCACCATTGGAGTCAATTTCCATTGGGAGCGCAAGGAGACGCAGGTGTTCCTGGGTACCCTTCGTCTGGTGGTAGAGGCCGATCAGATTACTGCCATCAACGAACTGCCAGTAGAGCAGTATCTGGCCAGTGTTATCAGTAGTGAGATGAAGGCCACTGCTGGTGTCGAATTGCTGAAAGCCCACGCCGTGATATCACGCTCATGGCTGTTGGCACAGATGCGACGCAGGGTAGAGAATCAAGAACAGAAGAACGGTTTCTTCTCGTTTGTCAAGAAGGACGACGAACTGATTCGTTGGTACGATCGTGAAGACCATACCATTTTCGATGTATGTGCTGATGACCATTGTCAGCGTTATCAAGGTATTACCAAGCAGAGCAGCAAGGCTGTCGAAGAGGCTTTGAAGGCTACGCGAGGTCAGATATTATGTTATGGCGATGAGATTTGTGATGCTCGCTTCTCCAAATGTTGCGGAGGTGTAACGGAAGAGTTCCAGTATTGCTGGGAGGACACTCCCAAACCCTACCTCGTTTCTGTGGAAGACCCTTTCTGCAACACTAACGACAAGGCTGTCCTTGAACAGGTGCTGAACGATTACGATCAGGAAACCAACGACTTCTATCGCTGGACGGTAGAATACACAACGGACGAACTTTCGCGTCTGGTCAACGAGAAGCTGAAGGATGATTTTGGAAGCATTACAGACCTGATTCCTCTGGAACGAGGCAAGAGCGGACGTATCTGGAAATTGAAGATTGTAGGTACGAAGAAGACCTTCACCATCGGAAAGGAACTTGAGATTCGCCGTGCACTCAGCGATAGCCATCTCTATAGCTCTGCATTCGATGTGGAGAAGACAGCCACTGGTTTTCGTCTTAAGGGTAAAGGATGGGGACACGGTGTGGGCCTCTGTCAGATAGGTGCTGCCGTCATGGGGCAGCAGGGTTATAAGTATGACCAGATATTACTCCATTATTATCGGAATGCAGAAATTAAACACATATACTAAAAATGAAAAAACGTAATCCTTGGGCATGGGTGCCCACCCTTTATTTTGCAGAAGGCGTTCCCTACGTGGCTGTGATGACTATCTCGCTCATTATGTATAAACGCCTGGGCTTGTCTAATACAGATATCACCCTTTATACCTCATGGCTCTATCTTCCGTGGGTCATCAAACCCCTGTGGAGTCCCTTTGTGGACATGATGAAGTCTAAACGCTGGTGGATTATCACCATGCAGCTGCTCATCGGAGCTGCCTTGGCTGGTGTGGGATTCACCATTCCTGGCCCTTGGTGGTTACAGGGCTCACTCTGCTTTTTCTGGCTCATGGCCTTCAGCAGTGCTACCCACGATATTGCAGCCGATGGTTTCTATATGCTGGGTCTTGAACAGCACGAGCAGGCCTATTTCGTAGGAATCCGATCCACCTTCTATCGCATAGCCACTATCTTCTCTTCTGGACTATTGGTAGGCTTGGCTGGTGCTTTGCAGGTTCTGACGCGCAACATCCGCTATTCGTGGAGTCTCGTGTTCTATCTTATGGCAGGTCTCTTCATTGCTCTATGGCTCTACCACAGTTGGGCACTTCCCAAGCCTTCCGAGGATGGTGAGAAGCAACAGCGCAGTGTTGAGGGTATATTACTTGAATTCCGCCAGACAGTAGTCACTTTTTTCCAGAAGCCCCAAGTGTGGGCCGGCATTTGCTTCATGTTGTTCTATCGCATGCCAGAAGGACTACTGGCTAAGGTGTCGGCACTCTTCCTGGTGGATTTAGGTAGCAATGGTGGTCTCGGACTGAGTGATGGCGAATATGGACTGGTACAGGGCACTGTGGGTGTTGTCGGGCTCACGCTGGGTGGTATTCTTGGAGGTTTTGCAGCCAGTCGCGACGGACTGAAACGTTGGTTGTGGCCTATGGTTTTGGCTATTACCTTGCCTGACTTGGTCTATGTTTACCTCTCTTGCGTGTTGCCAAGTAATCTGCTCATCATCAACGTCTGCGTCTTCATCGAGCAGTTTGGCTATGGCTTCGGTTTCTCAGCCTATATGCTATACCTTATATATTACAGTCAGGGTGAGCACAAAACCAGCCACTATGCACTTTGCACAGCCTTCATGGCACTGTCGATGATGATACCAGGTTTGTTCGCGGGTGCTTTGCAGGAGGCGGTAGGCTATCAGGCCTTCTTCCTCATCGTTATAGCTACTTGTGCGATGACTTATGTTGTCACTTGGTTCCTGGACATTGATCCGGAATTCGGCAAGAAGAAAAAGGAAGACGAAGAAGCAGAACAGGAATAAATAATGAAGAGCGGCAGGGTTTCACAACCATGCCGCTCTTGACTTCTAATGATAGTATTAATAATGGAAAAGAAATCGTTTCTTCTTTGAAAAACGCTTTGCACCTTTAGGTCAAAGAAATCGTTTCTTCTTTGAAAAACGCTTTGTACCTTTAGGTCAAAGAAATCGTTTCATCCTATTCTGTGTCAAAGGTAAGGCTTTTTCGTGAAAGAACAATATCTTTTTTCTTTTTTTTCACATTTTATGTCCAATAACATGCTTTTTCCGCCCTAAAATAGGAAAACCCCTACCTAAGAATAGGAAAAACATCTTGGTTAAGTGCTTTTTATTCCCTACCTTTGCAGCAGAAATAATAACTCATTAAACACTTACGATTATGAAGAAGCTGATTAATAACATCATGATGATGGCCTTCATTGCTACGACAGCCATCGTTTTTACTTCTTGCGAAGATGCAAAGATCGCGAGGACTCTCGAAGGAACGTGGAGAGGCAATATGTATATATCATCCTATTATGGAGGTCGTTCTTACGATGCCACTTATACGGAGATTACGTTTTTGAAGGATCCCGGTGCCTATTCTAGCGGTAACGGATATTGGGTGGACTATTACAGCAATGCTCCTTGGGACTATGTGGCTAACCATATTGAATGGACGGTGGACTATGGCGTTATCAAGGTTTACTTTGTAGAGGAAAATGCATGGATTAGGATTTCTGATTATCATTTGAATGACGACCGTTTCTATGGAGTACTTGACGACAACGGAAGGAGAGTTGACTTTGAACTCATCCACACCTCGTCGCCCAATTGGGGTGGTTATCGTTGGGGCTATGACTCTTGGAACGGCTATTATGCACCAGCACACAGAGCAGCGGCGGCGGACTCAACAGCCACGGAGAAGCCTGTACGCTACGTAAGGGGGAAATGATAAGCCTTTAAATGCCGAGGCCGTCGCTGAATGAGACGTCGACGGCTTTCGACTGAAGGATTCTGGAATTGGGGGGAACATCATGGGTCAGCCAGATGTTTCCTCCTATTGTTGAGTGGTGACCTATGGTAATGCGTCCCAATACAGAGGCATTGGAATAGATGGTCACATAATCTTCTATAATCGGATGGCGGGGCACGTTCAGCATGTTGCCCTGCTCGTCGTATTTGAAGCTCTTAGCACCCAGTGTCACACCCTGATACAGTGTTACGTGATTGCCGATGATACTTGTCTCGCCAATTACGACACCCGTACCGTGATCGATGGCGAAATACTCGCCAATCTGTGCTCCAGGGTGAATGTCGATACCTGTCTTGGAGTGAGCCAACTCGGTGATGATTCTTGGGATGACAGGCACCTGCAACTCATGCAGTTTGTGTGCCATGCGGTAATGCGTCATCGTGTTCATGCTAGGATAGCAGAAGATTACCTCACCGTAGTTAGGAGCTGCAGGGTCGTTGTCGAACATGGCCTGCACGTCGGTATATAGAAGTCGTTTAATTTCTGGTAGTGCGTCAATGAACGCCATTGTCACTTTCCCTGCCTCCCGATAGACATCTTCGCGGGTCTGTATGCACTCACAGTTCTCGCAGAACTGTAATCCGTGGGCTATCTGCTTGGTCAGCAGCCGTACTAACTCCTGCATGTGTACACCGATGTAATAGGAGCGGATATCTTCATCGGGCTGACGCTTATTAAAGTAGTCTGGGAAAATGATGTTCTTCACCAGGGTGACAATCTGCTTCACTTTCTCCACCGATGGCAGCGGAGCCTCAGTTTGTGGCATCATGCCAACCTCTAAATCGGTCATCTTTGACAGTAGTTCTACATTCCTTAGCAGTACCTCGTTGTTTTTGTCCATAGCGCATCAATTTTTACCTTGCCAGAAGTTTTTGTAATCGTAGTCTTTGTAATGTGCCGCAAAGATACGAACAAAATCTAAAACGACCAAATGACCGCAAAATTTCTTTCGAAGAAACAGTCATATTTGCATTAATTCTGATAATTGCGAACATTAATAGTTGCAATTGCGGGCATTAATAGTAGCAATCCTTTTCTCGTTACACCAGCGTGTGTTCGTCGAAATATTGTTGTACAGTGTCTTTGTAGGAGTCGGAGATAGGGATGTAGTCATCGCCGAAAACAATACGGAAGCGGTCTATCTGCTCGACTTTGGACATGTGGACAATATAGCTGCGATGGGTGCGCAGGAACTCAGGGTGTGGCAGGTAGTCCTCAAGCTTCTTCATACTCATGAGCGACATGATGCGCTGGCCATCAACAAGGTGGATGCGCACATAGTCCTTGAGTCCTTCGATGAACAGGATGTCGTCTAGGGAAACACGCTGCAGCTTGTATTCGCTTTTGACATACATGAAGCGGTCTTGAGCACAAGCCTGTTGGCGCATGCTGACGGCAAACCACTCGAGGGCCTTGTTGGAGGCGCGCAGGAAGTCGTCGTAGGAAATGGGTTTCAGCAGATAGTCGAGTGCGCTGACCTTATAGCCTTCGATGGCGTATTGCTGGAAGGCGGTGGTGAAGATAATCTTAGTCTCGGCGGGGAGAATCTTGGCAAACTCAATGCCTGAGAGTTCGGGCATCTGGATGTCGAGGAACAATAGCTGGGTAGGCTTTTCGCGCAACTCCTTCATGGCCTCTACAGCAGACCCGTAGGTGCCGGTGAGGTTGAGAAACGGAGTTTTCTCAGCGTAGCTCTTCAGAAGACTGGCGGCCAAAGGCTCGTCGTCGATAATAGCACAGTTTAGCATCATAGTTGTAAAGTGATTTTGGAATGATAGGTCTTGCCATCTTCGCTCACGCCTCGCACCCACTCGTAACGGCCAGGGTAGGAGAGGTCCAGACGGCGCTGCACTTGCTGCAGGCCGATGCCGTGACCGCTGTGGTCACTCGCGGTTTTGGGGTAGTTGGAGTTCTGAATGTCGCAGGTAATGGTGTGCTGGTCGGCCTCTAGACGAATGTGGATGAACGAGGGCTCCGTGGGGCTAATGCCGTGCTTGAAGGCATTCTCGACCAGTGAGATGAAAATCATGGGGGCAACCTCTAAATGAGGAATGAGGGATGAAAAATGAGAAGTGATTTCTACAGACTCTGGAATGCGGATGCGCATGAGTTTGATATAGTTTTCGAGGAATTCTACCTCGTTGCTCAAGGGCACCGTGGGCTGCTGGTTGTCGTAGAGTATATGGCGCAGCATCTTGCTTAGTTCCTGAATAGCCTCTTGTGCTTTGGCAACATCAAAGGCGGTCAGCGCATAAATGTTGTTGAGTGTGTTAAGCAGAAAATGGGGGTTAATTTGTGAGCGCAGGTTGCTCAGCTCGGCCTTGGTGCGTGCCGCCTCTGCATCTTTGCGTGCAGTCTCTGCCTTCTGCCACTGCATGGCCAGCACGAGGGCAGTAGCCACGGCGGCAGCAATGGCCAGGTTGAAGATACCACGCAGAATGAGGAACAGCGTGGTCAGTACGTCTGGCTCGTAACGGCGTGGGCGCATGCCTTCAGTGCTGAACAGACTGGGAGCATACGACATCCAGTAATGAAGGAAGATGCCCAAGCCCACCACTATGATGATATTGCAAAGCCAGTAAAAACGTTGCTTGCGCTTGATAAAGTAGTGGGAGGTGAGCCACAGGTAGTCGACGTAGAACACCACCATCATCAGCAGGGTTGACATGCTGACAATCAGATAGTGCTGCATGTTGATGCCGTTGCCTCTGTTGAAGAACGTCAGTGGCAGCAGGAACAGAATGGCCCATACGGCAGCGTGTACTAGTATCTCGATACGCTTATTCATGGCGGATAGCTTCAATAGGATCCATGTTGGCGGCTTTTTGGGCAGGGATGTAGCCAAAGAGTATACCAATGCATACACAGACGAGGAAAGAAACATAGATAGACCATGCGGGTACGCTGCTGGGCATGCCAAAAGAGGATAGAGCTGCACTGGCCGAACAACCTGCAAGAATGCCGAGGAGTCCACCTGTGACGCTGATGAGTACAGACTCAATGAGGAACTGAAAGGAGATGACGGGACCGGTGGCTCCAACTGCCATGCGAAGGCCAATTTCCTTGGTACGTTCTGTCACCGACACCAACATGATGTTCATGATGCCGATGCCTGCCACCAACAGCGAGAAGGCGGCTGCAACAACGAGGATAAGGGTGACGGTGTCCATTGTGCTGGACATGGTTTCCATCATCTCGGCCTGCGAACGGATCGTGAAGTCGTCCACTGCCTCGCCTTTGAGTTTATGATTGTCGCGTAGCATCTGGGTCAGCTCCTCGATGGCGGCATCAGACAGTTCTTCCGTTAGCGCAGAGCATACGATGCTGGAGAACCACGTCTGGGCTGCAATACGCTTCATGACGGTGGTATAGGGAGCAATGATGACGTTGTCCTGGTCCATGCCCCACGAGTTGTAGCCCTTCGATTTCAGCACTCCTACAACACGCATGGGGATGGACTTGAAACGGATGGTCTTGCCAATGGGGTCGTGTCCGTTAAACAATTCCTTGACGATGGTGGCACCAATGACACAGACCTTGGCGGCCTTCTTGATGTCTTCCTCCGTAAAACACTCGCCTTCCTCTACCGTCCATTGCTTGATGTCGAGATAGTCGACAGACTCACCGTACATTGACGTATTGGTATTGTTGTTGCCATAGATGACTTGTCCACTGGAGGTGACCTCGGGCGATACCTTTGTCACAAACTTCTTCTCACGCAAAATACGTTCATAATCGGCCATTTTAAGTGTCTGCATAGCTGAAGGGTCCTGGCGTACACCACCGCGCATGTCGGCTCCGGGACGGATGGTGAGCAGGTTGGTGCCCATGGTGGAAAGCTCCTTGCGAATGCTCTCCTTGGATCCCTGTCCTATAGCCATCATGATGATGACAGCTGCCACACCGATGATGATACCCAACATCGAGAGGAAGGAACGCATCTTGTTGTTGGCGACAGCCTTGAGGCTTACTTTAAATAGATTGGTTATATTCATTGCTTCATTATACTATTTGACTATTTTACGATTTGGCAAATATATTGTTCAATTGTGAAATAGTTCAATGGTCCAATATATCAGTCATCTTGGGGAATGGGTAGTGCTGCCAGTGCCTCGGCAGCCGACTTGATGTTAGTATTGATGGTGTCCTCGCGAATTTTACCATCGCGAAGGTTGATGTTGCGCGAGGCATATTCTGCAATCTCAGGATTGTGGGTCACGAAGATGATGGTGTGACCTTTCCTGTAGAGCTCTTGGAAAAGTACTAGCATTTCGAAAGAGGTGCGCGTATCAAGGTTTCCCGTGGCCTCGTCAGCCAACAATACAGCAGGATCGTTGACCAAGGCACGGGCAATGGCTACACGCTGCATCTGACCACCAGACATCTCGTTGGACTTGTGCATCAAACGGTCACCTAACCCCACGGCCTGCAGGGCCTTGATGGCAGCTCTACGACGCTGGCGGGCATTGTACTTGGAGTTGTACATCAAAGGGAGCTCTACATTCTCTACAGCCGTGGTCTTGGCCAATAGGTTATAGTTCTGAAACACAAAGCCTATTTTCTGGTTGCGCAAGTGGGCACGCTGGGTCTTCGACATGGAACTGACGGGGACGCCATCAAGCAGATACTCGCCAGCAGTGGGGGTGTCGAGGCAGCCTAACTGGTTCAGCAGTGTCGACTTGCCAGAGCCGGATGTTCCCTGGATGGTAACAAACTCGCCTTCGTAAATCTTGAACGAGACACCTCGCAGGGCCTTAACCGTTTCGGAGCCCACCTGGAAGTAGCGTTTTACGTTCTGTAGTTCAATAACTACCTTTCTATTGTCCTCCATTTATTTCTTCTGTTGGTTTTGTTGGTTTCTGTTGTTTCGTGGACGGGGCATGAAGGGGTTCTGAGTTTTCTGTCCGGTTTCTTCTTCACCACCTGTCAGGGTGAAGTCGACGAGAATCTCGGTGCCCTCGCTTAGACCGCTGAGGACTTCTGTAAGTATGCCGTTAGAAGTGCCGGGCTCTATCACGTGGGCCTTGAATATATTGTCTTTCAGCGTCCATACCTTTGCAGGTGCCTCTACGTCTTCAATAGTCTGTCCGTCGGAAAGCAAGGCTTCATTGGGGGTGAAACGGAGTGCCTTAGAGGGGATGGCGATGACGTTGTTCTTCTCCATCGTGTAGATAGTGACATTGGCAGTCAGACCTGGCTTCAGCTTCAAGTCGTTGTTAGGGGCAGAGATAACCACCTCGTAGGTAACCACATTGCTGGAAGTAGTAGCCTGCTGGCGAACCTGTGTGACCTTTCCTTCGAAATGGTCGTCGGGAAAAGCATCAACTGTGAACGACACGCGCTGACCTTCTTGTACCCCACCAATGTCGGCCTCGTCAATATCAGCAATTACGCGCATATCGGTCAAGTCCTGTGCAATGGTGAAAAGCTCTGGTGTGTTGAAGGAGGCGGCAACGGTCTGGCCTTCTTCAACAGATTTTGACAGTACTACACCGTCGATAGGACTGGTAATGGTTGCATAGCCTAGATTGGTTTCTGCCTTGCGTACACTCTCGTGAGAAGAGGCTACCGTCTGGCGGGCCTTTTCGAAAGATAGGCGAGCAGTCTCGAACTCGTCAGCACTTACCAGTCCCTTATCATACAAGGTCTTATAGCGCTTATAGTTTGCTGTCTCATAGTTCAGGGTACTCTGAGCAGAAGAAAGGTCGGCACGTGAACGGTTCAGTTCACTGATGAGGTTGGTCTTGTCGAGCTCGGCAATTACCTGACCTTTCTTGACAATAGAGTTGTAGTCAACATATAACTTGGCAACAATGCCACTGACCTGCGTACCTACGGTGACGCTGGTGACGGGTTCGATGGTGCCTGTGGCTGTAATGCTGGTGTGGATGTCCTGACGCTCTACCTTTGTGGTTTCAAACTCTACTTTTTTTTCTTTCTTGCCACCTGCCAGGAACCAGATGACGAGGACTACCACTGCTGCTGCGCAAATGGAAAGCCATACTTTCTTGTTCTTCATATGCTTATATATTCATTGATTCACCTTGATAAAATTTCAATAGCTGCTGATTGAGAATAGTCATATATTTAGATTGCAGCTTTTTTTGTTGGGCATCCAGCAGGTTGGTCTTACCAGTCATCAGTTGGATGACATTCTTCAACCCCAAGTTGAACTGTTCGGACAGCAAGTCATAGGACAGCTGTTCACTCTCGACAGTGGCAGTAGCAGCACGGAATCGCTGCTGAGCACTTTGTGCGTCAAGCCAAAATCCCTCGATAGCTGAGTAGAGTTTCTTCTGCTTGTCTTGCTGCTCGAGCAATGCTTTTTCGTGCTGTATTTTTGCCTTGTTAACTGCTGTCTTTGTCTTGCGCTGGTCAAAGATGGGGATGCTGATGCCGATACCGGCAGTGGCATCGAAGTTGGTCTTCAGCTGCTCACCCCATCCATTGGAGTTGTTAGAGGATGTACTGGTACCTACACCACCCGTCATACTGATGGTGGGTAAATGACCTGCACGTGCTATCTTCAGTTGTACATCACTGGATTGTACAGCTACTTCGCTGTTCTTGATTTCAGGACGAAGCAGCAAAGCCTGTTCGTAGACATTTACAACGGAAGGAATCTCGCCAAGAGCCTGCTCGTCGCTGGCTGTCGGCATGGCAATGTCGAAAGGTTGGTCGCCGGTAATTTCGAGCAACTGCTTCAATTGCAACTTGTAGTCAGCCAGTTGGGCCTCAGTTTCCACCAAGTTGTACTCGTCTGTAGCACGTTGGGCAGAGAGCTGTGCGAGGTCGGCTTTCGACATCTTGCCTACCTCGACCATTTCCTGTCCGCGTTCTTCGTTTTTCTTGCTAGTCTCCAGGCTCTGACGATTCACATTGACAGCTTCGTTCAAATAGAGAATCTGTACATAGAGTTGGGCAATCTTCTCCTGAATGGTGTTGATGGCCTCTTGAACTTGCAGTTCTTTTTGTTCCTCACTCAATTTGTTCTGCTTAACCTGGTTGTGGTTCTGATTACCGTTCCAGACGGTCCATGAGGCATTAATGCCATACGTACCATTATAATAGGTTTTCTTTACCTGATTATTTACGGTACCATTCGTCACAGTTGACATACCCGATGCTTGCCAGGGACGATAGCCGAAATTCTGGTTGGATGTTCCCGTCAGCGAAGGAAAAAGGGCTGCCTGCGACTGTTTGCGGGTTTCTGCAGCTGTCTCTTTGTCCAGTTTAGCTTGTTTCAGCGTGATGCTGTTCTGCATGGCGTAGTCGATACATTCCTGCAAAGTCCACTTCTGTTGGCCAGAAACGGAGAGGCTCATCATCGTTGCCAAAATCATTAATCCTTTTTTCATATCTTTAAAAAACTATATTTTCACGATGCAAAGGTATAAATTGTCGACGAAACAAAAAAATAAGTTAGACGTATCTTACCTCGTTAGTAGAAATAATTCGTCAAATCCTCGACAAGATACCATCGTTTATAGATATTTTAACATTGATAATTATCGAGTTAATGTTTTTGAATTATTTGTTTGTCTATCTATTTTTTAGTATCTTTGCACTCAGAAAGAAACATGGGGTCGTGCNNTAGATCGCTCGTCGGCAGCGTCAGATGTGTATAAGAGACAGATCTATTTTTTAGTATCTTTGCACTCAGAAAGAAACATGGGGTCGTGCCGGTTCGATCGGGATACTCATCAAATTAAATCGAAAACCGAGCAGACTTCTCTTGCCAATGGCGGGCCACAATGCGTGTAATACTTCAACCGTTGAGGGAGAAAAGGTTGCGGGTAAGCTGAAAGGCCAGTGGATTACAACGGCAGGGAGCACTCTAATCTTGTAACACAGGAGTTTTCATCACATCACTGGGCGGCCCCTTTCTTTCTTATTTAAATAAGGTATTAAACGAAAGGGTATTTATGTTTTCTGGTATCATTGAGGAATTTGCTACCGTTGTGGCAATCGAAAAAGACAGAGATAATATTGATTTTACGTTGCGTTGCTCATTTGTTGACGAGTTAGGTATTGACCAGAGTGTGGCACATAATGGTGTGTGTCTTACCGTTGTCAAGATAGAGAACGGAACCTATACCGTGACAGCTATGAAGGAAACGCTGGAGCGTACCAACCTTGGTCTGCTGAAAGTAGGTGATAAGGTGAATGTGGAACGCTCGATGCTGATGAACGGACGACTTGACGGTCACATTGTGCAGGGACATGTGGATGAGACGGCCAGGTGCATAGCGATGGAGGATGCCAATGGTTCGACCTATTTTACCTTTGAATATCAAGAAAACCGCGAAATGGCACGCAATGGCTATTTCACGGTAGATAAAGGTTCGGTAACGGTGAATGGTGTATCGCTGACAGTGTGCAATCCTACTGCCAATTCATTTCAGGTGGCCATCATTCCCTATACTTTCGAACATACCAACTTCTGTGACATCCGCGTAGGGAGTGTCGTCAACATCGAGTTCGATATTCTCGGAAAGTACATCGCCCGTCTCAGTCAACTTTGATGATTCTTCTTTGTCGTCAGGGTTTTTGTTCTGGCGGCGGTGCCACCAGTAATACAGGGCTGCAGTGATGACTAGAAGAACAATGAAAATAATGATGAAGGGTGTCAGGGAGTGGGGTACAACCACCTCTATGGTTCGGATGTCGTAATTCTCTGGTGACTCCAACAAGAAAGCTTTTACCTTGAACTGATAAGTTCCTCCTGGCACATTGCTATAGGTGGCTGTACGGTCCTTGCCTGCATTCTGCCAATCGTCGTCATAGCCTTCCAACTGGTATTGGTAGTGAATACGATGCTGGAACTGATAGTTAAGGGCAGCAAAACGGAAGGAGAAACTGCTGTTGGCATCAGGCAGTTTCACGCTTTTGCTCTCGGGCACATAATAGTCATAGTCCTGTCCTTTTTGGCGAGGGGTCTGGATGATATCGTTCAGGAAGAAGTCGGTGATACGTAGCTTCAGCAACGATCCTTTCTTGGTAATAAGTTTGGAACGGTCAACGAAATAGTAGCCTTCAAGGGTTCCAAAGAGCACATTGCCGTTGGACAATGTGATGGCTGCACCCTCGGAACACATGGTGTCATCTACACCGTCAAGGCTGGAAAAAGTAGTGAGAATCTTTTTCTTGGGGTCAAAAGAGCAAAGAATGTGTTCCGTAGAAAACCATACGTTTCCCTTGTTGTCAAAAGTAATACTATAGATCTCCTCAGAGGGAAGACCTTGTTCGATACCATAGCTTTCAAACTCCCACCGTCCCTTGTCGTCTTTCTTAACCGTTCGGCTCAATCCTCCGCTGTTGGTGCCTACCCACATGGTTCCATGACTGTCACGAGCCAGACATATGATATCGTTACTCATCAGGCATTTCTCCATGTAGTCGGGCATTTCAAGAGGTTGGATGATGATATTGTTGTTGCGAATCTGCATGATGAGAATGCCATCGGTCGTGCCTGCCCAGATTTTCCCTTCCTGGTCCATTGCAATGGTGCGCACTTTGAGGAAACTATTGCTTGGATAGTGCTTCATGACATTCTTGTAGTGCAGGGCTTTATAACGTCCATGCTTGTCTTTTTGCAGCACATTAACACCTCCTCCATAGGTGGCTACCCAGATGTTACCTTGACGATCCTCTACGCACTGGTATGCGGCATTGTCGCTGAGCGAGTAGGGGTCTTTGTCGTCATGGCGAATGTTTTCGACAGTGTATCCGTTGCTGTTGGGTGTAATCTTATAGAGTCCGTTGTCCTTGTCGCTTACCCAATAGTTGCCCTTCGAGTCCTGTGATATGCCATAGGGACGTCCGATGGAGTGACCTTTGGAATCGTGGGTGATGGTACTCAGGTGGTTCATCTTGCTGTCGAAGATGAAAACCTGTCCATGTTTGTTTGCTAGCAAGGTGCGATTGCGCATCTTGTCGTGCAACATGGCACGAATCTCATTGTCAAGACTCGAAGTTGGGTTAATTACTAATAAGGTACGCGCAATGGTTTTCTTCATCACCTCCAGTTTCTCCAAGCCTCGGCGATTGGTGGATTCCCATACCACGCCGTCGTTCATTTCCAATCGGGCGTTTACCGTGTTGGAGAGGTTCCAGGGGTTGCTGGGGTCGTTGTGAAAGTATTCCACTTCATCAGTGGAACGATTGTAATAACCATAGCCTCCGTGATTCATGCGAATCCACAACACACCAAGAGCTTCGCCGAACTCGGCACCACGGCTGGTAAACTCAGGGCTTAGCACACGTTGGTTGAAGAATTTGATATCGCCAGTCTTTGGATTCAGACGATAGGCACCGTCTCCCAGGTCAGAGAACCACAGTAGCCCGTGACTATCAACATAAAGACTGGTAATCTCCCTGCCAATATCCTTCACCAGTGTAGAGTCGCTGCCGAAGGAGAACTGGAGTATTTTGCCTGACTTGGTACCGGCGAAGATATTATACCCGTTTGTAGTCAGACGGGTAATATGCTCATTCAGAAAATAGCCCCTGCGCTCCAACGACATGTTTGCCATGTTGATGCGATGAACTCCTTTGTCTGTAGCAGCCCAGATATCATTGCGATAGCCTTCCACCACGCTGTTTACTGTTAACTGGCCTGTCATAATCAGGTCTTGTTTGAATCCGTTGCGGTCTAAGCGTAGTTTATAAAGGCCAATGTCGCCATAGGAAATCAAGACATCGCCTGTTGAAGTTAAGTAGGGGTTGAAGAAATAGTCAACATGGAAATCCTCATGCCCGCTGATACCTTCCAAAGGGTCTTCAATGCAATCAGTCTTACGATTGATGACGAAGACACGTCCGTCGTACATCTTCAGCCAAACGTTTTGCGAGAGGTCTATGAGCATGTTGTCCACACGGTTGTGAAGACCTTGGATACCACTGGCTACACCAGTCTTGTAGTTATAGAAATGATAACCGTCAAAACGGGAGATACCATTCCATGTGGCCAGCCACAGGAAACCGTAGTCATCAGTACGCAATGCAGCAACCGTATTGCTGGGCATTCCGTCTTCTGTCGAGTAATGTGATAGTGATGCCTGCAATTGCTGCGCTCTCAGTTCTGTGGGAACCGAGAGCATCAGCAAGGCAAGTGTCGAAAATAGAATTGTTTTTAGGTCAGTAGTAGTCATTCTTTTTGTTTAATAGGCGAACAGCGGGTACTGCTTCATGCGCTCGTTGACACGCTGGCGCACACTGCTGATTACCTGCTCGTTCTCCGGGTCGTTAAGCACCTCTTCAATCAGAGCTGCAATCTCGACCATGAGGTCCTCCTTGGCACCACGTGTCGTAATGGCAGGTGTGCCCAGACGGATACCAGAAGTCTGGAAGGCAGAACGTGTATCGAAAGGTACCATATTCTTGTTGACGGTGATGTCAGCAGCAACAAGTGCGTTTTCAGCCACTTTACCAGTCAGCTCAGGATACTTGGAACGCAGATCGACCAGCATAGAGTGGTTGTCCGTACCACCGCTGACGATGGTGAAGCCGCGCTTGATAAGCTCCTCTGCCAATACCTTGGCGTTCTTCTGTACTTGCTTAGCCCACTCCTTGAATTCTGGTTTCAGCGCCTCGCCGAAAGCGACGGCCTTAGCAGCGATGACATGCTCCAGAGGACCACCCTGCTGACCAGGGAATACGGCTGAGTTGAGCAGCTGCGACATCATCTTGGTAACTCCCTTTGGTGTCTTCAATCCCCAAGGATTCTCGAAGTCCTTACCCATCAGGATAATACCACCACGGGGACCGCGAAGGGTCTTGTGAGTGGTAGAGGTCACGATATGTGCATATTTAACAGGATTGTCCAGCAAACCAGCAGCAATCAGGCCTGCAGGGTGAGCCATGTCTATCATGAGCAGGGCGCCAACCTTGTCGGCAATCTCACGCATACGCTTATAATCCCACTCGCGGCTGTAGGCCGAGCCACCGCCGATAATCAGTTTGGGCTTGTGCTCTAAGGCCAGACGTTCCATCTCGTCATAGTCTACACGACCAGTCTCCTTGTTCAGGTTGTAGCCTACGGGCTTATACAAAATTCCTGAGGTGTTGACAAGTGAGCCATGTGACAAGTGGCCACCATGGTCAAGGTTCATGCCCATAAAGGTGTCGCCGGGTTTCAGTACTGCCAGCAGAACAGCTGCATTGGCCTGTGCACCAGAGTGGGGCTGAACGTTGGCATACTCGGCACCAAACAGTTTGCAGACGCGGTCAATAGCTAACTGTTCAACCTTGTCGACNNTAGCGGTGACCAGGATAACCCTCGGCATATTTGTTCGTTAAATACGAGCCCATAGCCTCCATGACTTGGTCGCTTACAAAGTTCTCACTGGCAATCAGCTCAATGCCTTTTAACTGGCGCTGATGCTCTTGCTCAATCAACTCGAAAATCTCGTTGTCTCTTTCCATTGTTACTATTTTAGATATTTGTGAAGTAAATCCTTTAATGATGGGCGCAAAATTACGAAAAAAAATCTTTTCGCTTGCACATTATTGTATAAAATATGTTGAATCAGACAAGTTCTACCTTATTGATGTCTTGTTCCTTCTCACAATAATGACAGGTCAGAATGCCGTCAGTCACATGAAAATGGGTAGCCATGGGCTCATTATTGGTAATACACTTTGGATTGTTGCATTTGACAATGCCGATAATCTCGTCAGGGGTATCTACCGTCTTCTTCTCTACCACTTCGTAGTCACGAATGATACTGAGGATTACTTTGGGGGCTACTACAGATAGACGTGAAATCTCGTCATCACTGAAAAACTTGTCGGAAACTTTGATAATACCTTTGTTACCTACTTTTTGAGAAGGATAGTTAATACCTATGGTTACTGGAGTTTTTAACTCGAAAAGTCCTAAAAGACTAGCTACTTGATAGGTCTTGTCTGCAGGTATGTGGTCGATAACGGTGCCGTGCTCGATGGCAGCAACTAAGCGTTCTTTCTTGTTCATGAGATAATGGTTTTGTCGTTTCTAACTTCTTCCAGGGAGATGCCAAGTACATCACAGAAAATGGCTTCGCGGGCAAACAGTCCGTTGCCAGCCTGTTGGATATAATAGGCATGTGGGTTCTCATCTACATCATAAGCTATTTCGTTGACACGGGGCAGCGGATGCAGAATCTTCATGTTGGGCTTGGCCAGTCTCAGCATGTCGTTGTTAAGAATGTATACGTTCTTGACGCGTTCGTACTCCATCAGGTCGCTGAAACGCTCTTTCTGTACACGGGTCATATACAAGATGTCGGCATCGGCAATCACCTTCTCGTTGAAAGCAGTATGCTCCTGGAACTTAATGCCGTGTTCTTTGCAGTAAATCTTATACTCATTGGGCATGGCCAGTTCCTTGGGGGCCACAAAATGGAAGGTGGGATTGAAGTGGCGCATGGCCATAATCAGCGAGTGTACGGTACGCCCGTATTTCAAATCGCCTACCAAGTAGATGTTCAGGTTCTCCAGTGTCCCTTGTGTCTTATAGATAGAATAAAGGTCAAGCATACACTGCGAGGGGTGTTGGTGTGCTCCGTCTCCTGCATTGACAATGGGAACGCTCGTCACTTCGGAAGCATATTGGGCTGCACCTTCTATATAATGGCGCATCACAATGACATCGGCATAATTGGCAACCATGGAGATGGTGTCTTTGAGTGTTTCGCCCTTCGTGCCACTTGTTATCTTGGGATCGGCAAATCCGATAACTCGTGCACCAAGTCTGTTGGCAGCAGTTTCAAAACTCAGTCGGGTACGGGTTGATGGCTCAAAGAATAAAGTGGCAACCACTTTACCTTTTAATAATTCACGGTTAGGATGTTTTTCAAACTCCTGAGCCATTTCAATCATGTAGAGAATCTTCTCTCGTGTGAGATTAGCAATCGTCACAAAATCATGCTTTTCCATTTCGAATTTAGTTTCTGTGTGCAAATTTACGAAAAGTTGAGTAAAATGCAAAAGGAAAAAACGTTTTTCTTTTCATTTTCGAGACGAAGTAAGTTCTCCAAAGGAAAATTTACACATAATTTCTGATTTAAATGCTTTTATTGGAAAGAATTTTGTAATTTTGCACTCAACTTTAGAAAGAAAGAGATGTGATGAAAAAGATAATTGTATGTAGTTTGTGGATTCTGTTGGCTCTGGGTGTTATAGCTAGTGCCCTGGGCTTTACGGCTATTTACAATGGCTGGATAGGGTATATGCCGCCTATTGAGGAACTGCAGAACCCCATTAACCGTTTTGCCACTCAGGTTTATTCTGCTGATGGTAAGATTATGGGTACATGGAACTATAATCGTGAAAACCGCATCATGGTTGACTATACGCAGCTGTCACCGTCTCTGGTGAAAGCGTTGGTAGCTACAGAGGATGTTCGCTTTTACGACCATTCTGGCATCGATTTTATCGCCTTGGGGCGTGCTATCATTAAACGTGGTATCTTCGGACAGAAAAGTGCTGGCGGTGGTTCTACGATTACCCAGCAGTTAGCCAAGCAGCTTTATTCTGAGACAGCCCATAGTGTACTAGAGCGTTTGTTGCAGAAACCGATAGAGTGGGTGATAGCCGTTAAGTTGGAGCGTAATTACACCAAGGACGAGATTATCGCCATGTACCTGAACTACTTCGATTTCCTTCACAATGCGGTAGGTATCAAGACGGCTTCAAATACCTATTTCAGTAAGGATCCTAAGGATTTGAAGGTGACGGAGGCTGCCGTCCTAATAGGCCTGTGCAAGAATCCTTCTTATTTTAATCCTGTCCGCCATCCTGAGCGTAGCCTGGAGCGTCGCAATGTGGTCCTTCATCAGATGACGAAGGCGGGCTATTTGTCAGAGGAAGAATATGAGAAATATGCTGCCCAGCCGCTGGGCTTGAAATTCCACGTGGCTGACCATAAAGATGGTATTGCTACCTATTTCCGCGACTTCTTGCGCCGTTATATGATGGCTAAGCAGCCTATCCGTTCAGACTATCCGTCATGGAATATGGTGAAATACCATATAGACTCCTTGAACTGGGAGAATGATCCTCTTTATGGTTGGTGTAATAAGAATCTGAAGCGTGACGGAGAGCCTTATAACGTCTACACAGACGGGTTGAAAGTATATACGACGATTGATTCCAGAATGCAGGAGTATGCCGAAAAGGCAGTTTACGAACATGTCGCAAAGTATTTGCAGCCAGCCTTTACCAAGGAGAAGCGTGGGCGCAAGACAGGTCCGTTCTCAGGTAGTCTTTCTGTGGAGCAGGTCGATAAAATCATGATGCGCTCCGTGCGTCAGTGTGACCGCTATCGTGCAATGAAGGCTGCCGGTGCTTCTGAAAATGAAATCATGCGCGCCTTCAATACCAAGACCGAAATGTCTGTGTTCTCCTATCGTGGCGACAAGGATACAGTCATGACACCGCTGGATTCTATTCGATATTATAAGACCTTCTTACGTGCAGGCTTTATGAGCATGTGTCCGCAGAATGGTCACGTGAAAGCCTATGTTGGCGGTCTTGATTTTACGCATTTTGCTTACGATATGGCGATGGATGGTCGTCGTCAGGTGGGTTCAACCATTAAGCCCTTCCTCTATTCTCTGGCCATGGAGAATGGCTTCTCACCTTGCGACTTGGCACCCAACGTCCAGCAAACCTATATGGTCGCAGGACAGCCTTGGACGCCACGCAATTCCAGCAAGGCGCGATATGGAGACATGGTTACCCTCAAGTGGGGATTACAGCAGTCAAACAACTGGATTTCGGCTTATTTGATGAGCAAGCTCAATCCGCAGGCTTTTGTTACGCTGCTTCATGAATATGGTATACGCAATCCGGAGATCCATCCCTCTATGGCACTTTGTCTTGGACCTTGTGAGATTACCGTTGGTGAGATGGTCAGTGCCTATACGGCCTTTGTCAATCATGGCATTCGTGCTGCTCATATGTTTGTGACCAAGATAGAGGATAATGAGGGAAATGTTATTGCCCAGTTCCAGCCTCGTATGAACGAGGTAATCAGCGCAGAAAGTGCCCATAAGATGCTGTATATGCTGAGAGCTGTTGTCGACGGAGGTACTGGTGGACGCTTGCGTTTCCGTTACGGATTCACTGGGGAGCTTGGTGGTAAAACGGGTACGACTAATAATAATAGTGATGCATGGTTTATGGGACTTACCCCCAAGCTGGTTAGTGGTGTCTGGGTAGGTGGCGATGATCGTGACATCCACTTCGACTCTATGGCAATGGGACAAGGTGCTACCATGGCACTTCCAGTCTTTGCACTTTATATGCAGCGTGTCTATGGTGACAAACGGCTTGGATATAGTCAGGCAGATGTCTTCGATATACCTGTTGGTTTTAATCCTTGCGAAATGGATGAATCAGGGATGGCGGAAGTCGATGAAGGAACACCCATCGAGGAAGTCTTCGAGTGATTTCCATCCTCCATATATTATATATAAATAAGGTGTACGGTTTTCGCATTGTAATGAAA
>LXOW01258185.1_pt1 | contig 24624 bp, 20 predicted proteins | sample 1368591 | NCBI WGS metagenome assembly LXOW01 (sample SAMN04884650, study PRJNA319009) | bovine gut metagenome | isolation source: Cow rumen | host: Bos taurus | place: Italy: Legnaro (PD) | collected 2014-07-09
CGCCGCAGCGTTGTGAACTCTTTGTTAATTATTTCACTGTCCTCTTGACGGGGAGCGGTTTATTGTACCGTGTCGGCTGTCATTTTTTGTATGCCTTCCATTGACGCAAGGGGATCAATCGTCGTCTTCTTCGACCTCAAACTTTTCTGCAATCTGCGCCAGGTATTTACGGATGGGAAGCCCCTGGGGGCAGACGCCCTCGCAGGCTCCGCAGCCCAGGCAGTCGGAGGCCTTCCCGTGGCCCACGGTCAGAACCGTGCGGTAGTAGCGGTCCTGGTTCCAGTCGTGCTTTTCCGCACGGAAGTCCAGGGCGTGGAAGAGGTCAGGGATCAGAATGCCCATGGGGCAGCCGTCCACGCAGTAGCGGCAGCCGGTGCAGCCGATGAGCTTCAGGCTCCGCAGGTGGTTCCGGATCTTGTCCACGGCGGCGGCCTCCGCCTCGTTCAGCGGCTGGGGTTCCACCATGAAGGAGAGGTTTTCCTCCATCTGCTCCATGCTGCTCATGCCGGAGAGGACCATAAACACCTGTTCCGGTCCGGCGGCGTAGCGAAGGGCCAGCTCCGCGGGGGACTTGCCCACCTCCCGGCAGAAGGCCAGGCATTCCTCCGGCAGGTTGGTTAGCGTTCCGCCCTTGATGGGCTCCATGATGATGACGGGCTTGCCGTGCTTGACGCAGGTTTCGTAGACCCGGCGGGAGTCCACGGCGATATCTCCGTCGTCCAGGTAGTTGAACTGAATCTGGACCGCCTCGATCTGGGGATAGGTATTGAGAATATTGTCCAGCACCTCCGCCGTGTCGTGGAAGGAGATGCCCACATGGCGAATCTTGCCTTCGGCCTTCAGGTCGAAGGCGGTTTCATAGGCCCGGCAGGCCTTGAAATGCTCGAAGTGGTGGGCGTTCTGGGCGTGCATCAGGTAGAAGTCGAAGTAATCCACCCCGCAGGCAGCAAGCTGGCTGGCGAAGAAGGGACGGATTTCTTCCTCCGTCTTGAAGTATACGCCGGTGAGCTTGTCCGTCAGCAGATAGCGGTCCCGGGGATAGCGAGAGGTCAGACAGGCCTTGAGGGTGGTTTCGCTGAGCCCGCTGTGATAGCCGTGGGCGGTGTCAAAGTAGTTCAGACCAGACGCCAGAAACGCATCCACCATCCGGCAGACCTGGTCCTGGTCGATCTCCTCCCCAACCTTGGGAAAGCGCATGCAGCCGAAGCCGAATTTGCCATGGATTTCCGGAAAAAACGGGTTGTTCATGGTGACCTCCTTTTTTATGTGCATAATCAAATACTTGGTTGTTTATGGAATTGACAATTGACAACTGTTACCTGTCAATTAAATAACATATCCCATTACCATGCGGGGGTTTCTCGGAAGAATGCTTCTGCTTGGGCCTGATTGCGGAAGATTTCTGCCTTTAATGCGTCCACGGAGGGAAACTTGATTTCGTCGCGCAGACGGTGATAGAAGTCAACCGTCAGCGTTTGGCCGTAGAGGTCCCCCTCGAAGCCTGAGAGCCAGGTTTCCACAGTGCGGACGTGGCCGTCCATCGTGGGATTGGTCCCCACGTTGCAGACACCGACCCAACACAGGGGACGGTTCTCTGTGTTGTCGAACACAGAGAACCGTCCCCTGTGTTCATCGTCCGTAAGGACAAGCATTGCTTGTCCGCCCATACCGGGCTCCGTGCAGCGGCGCACAGTGTGCGCCACGGAAACACTCCCTCGGACAGCGTAGACCCCGTCTTTCGGCAGCACCAACTCCGGAGCTGGCAGCAGGTTGGCCGTGGGAAAGCCCAGGGTGTGGCCCAGGTGCTTGCCCGGCTGCACGATACCGCTGAGGCTGTGGGGATGGCCGTAAAATCGGGCGGCGGTCTCCACGTCTCCGTCCTCGATCAGCGTTTTCAGGTGGGTGGCGGAAACGGTAATCCCGTCGATGATACGCGGTTCCACCACATCGCAGCCCAACCCGCGGGCTTCGCACCATTCCCGCAGCAGCTCAGGGTTGCCTGCTCCCTGGAAGCCGAAGCGATAGTCCCAGCCGCAGACCAGATGGGCGGCCTCATAGTCCCGGACCAGTCCGCTCAAAAAGTTGTCCCAGGGCTGTCGCATGAATGCTTCCGTAAAAGGCAGAACGATTACGTCGTGGATGCCGTATAGCGCCCGCATGAGCCGGACCCGGTCCGCCACAGCAGTCAACAGCCGCCCATCCTTGCCGGGGCTCCGGTCAAAGGTCAGGGCCAGCGCCCGCTGCCCGGTCTTCGCGGCCAGCGCCGCTGTTTTGGAAAGTAAATCGCCGTGTCCGAGATGGACCCCGTCGAAAAAGCCTAAAGCAATGACAGATTGCATGGGGCCTCCTGAGGAAATGCAGAATGCAGAATGCAAAATGCAAAATAAATGATTCCGAACGAAGGGACAAGCACCTGCACCCTTTATGGGTATTGCTTGTTCGTAATTTTCTTTCCTAAAAGGTATCACATTTCGCCGGATTTGTCAACGCAGAGCGGGTGGAAAACCGCCTGCGTGGTATGCCTTGTGTGGCAAAAACGATTGTTGACTTCCGCGCCTGTTTACGTTATAATCGGACGCAGTATTACGCCCCGGATTGCCAAAAGCGCACACAAGGGCGAAGGGGAGGGAATGAATGATGATTCGTGTCAGAAGCAGCAGAAGGCGTCCAATCCTTTTCAGACTATTATCTCTGGTGCTTGTCCTGCTTGTTGTTGTGGGGTATCTGGCCTGGGTGATTTCCGGAAAGTTCTATGAGGGCTTGCTCAGTGAGCGTGTTACGTCTGATTCGTTTTTTGAAATGCGCCTGGAGGATTTTCCCGGGCTGCAGCGTACCCGATATGAGTTTTTTTCTGATCAGGCCCAGAAGCTGGTAGGATATCTGTATTACACCGACGAAGCGCCCCGTGGGATTATTATTTTTTCCCATGACTTGGGAGGCGGCCATAACATTTACATGGATTGCGCGAATTATTTCGCGCAGAACGGATACTATGTGTTTGCCTTTGATGGGACCGGATATGACGAAAGCGAAGGGGAGGGCATCCGAGGCCTGCGCCAGGGCGTGATCGATCTGGACTATGCCATCAGCTTTGTCGAAACCAGCGGTGAGTTCCCGGAACTGCCCATTGGTTTGTTCGGCCATGGTTTAGGCGGATACAATGTCTGTGCCGTTCTGGAAAAACACCCTGAGGTCAAAGCTATCGTGTCCTGCTCCGGCTGCGACAATCCCTCCGACTTCGTACGCACGCTTGCGGAGAGTGCCGTGGGCGGTTGGTCCCGCTTGCTGATACCGCTCTTCAAGCTGCACGATTGGAAACGCTTTGACAGCGACACCAGCCTGACGGCAATGGACGGGCTTGATGCCAGTGAAGCGGCAGTGATGATTATCAACAGCGAGGATAATACCTCTGTGCCGCTGAAATACGGCTATGACAGATTTTATCAAAAATACGAGGAAGATCCCAGATTTGTTTTTGTGTGCTGCCCGGGGGGGAACCATGCCCCTTTTATTGACAGCACCTATTCGACGGAGCTGCACGAAAAATCCTTGCAATTTCGCCACACGCTGGACTATGATTACCTTGCGAAGGAGAATCAGGAGCGTTTCAAGGAGGAACAAAGCGCATTTTGGGCAGAAAATCTGGACCGGGAGAGGTGGACCAATCGCCTGAATTCGGATCTGATGGAGAAAATCTTGCACTTTTTCAATGAGAATCTAAAATAGGAAAAACGTGACGCCGCTGGAAAACGCTTTTGCGTTTCTCGGCGGCGTCACGCATTGTTTTGAAAGGGTCTGGGGGCTCATCCTATTATCCAATAAAACCATTTGATTTGTTTGCGGCCAGATTTGCGCCATACTTCGTTGTCGTCCTTGCCGGGCGTCAAGCCCGCCTGCGTCCTCCGCCTCGCCTGGCACAAATCTGCCTCGCAAATCTTTTCAAAGCGTTTTATCGGATAATAGTATCACACGCTTTTCCTAACTCCGTTTCCGTTTGTGGCTCATTCCTTGACCGTTTTCAAACCTCAAAAAAGCTCTTGATTGTGGTCAGTTCTCCGTGGCTGACGGCGCAGAGGGCCAGAAAGTCTCCACCGGGGCCGTAGACCCGGTATTCGCCGTCGGCCAGCTTGCCGGTGCGGAGGCTGGCACCGTTGCGAAGCTTTTTCTCCCCCACCTCGTTGATGGTGCAGCGGGGCCGATTGGCAAAGAGGCTGTCCACCGGCAACAGGAAGCGCTCTGGATTGGGGTCCGCCAGAATTTCATCCAGGCTGTGGGCCTGTTCGATGCCGTAGCGGCCCGCCCGGGTCCGCCGCAGGGCCGCCATGCAGCCCCCGCAGCCCAGGGCCGCGCCGATGTCGTGGCAGAGGGTCCGGACGTAGGTACCCTTGGAGCAATGGATGCGAAGTTGATAATCCGTCTGTAGGGACGGCACCTTGCCGTCCGCATGGGGGTCATTTTGCATTCTGCACTCTGCATTCTGCACTTCTTCCGCGTTCTCTGATCCCTGATCCTTGATCCTTGATCCCTCCAAGGAATGGATGACCACCGTCCTGGCCTCCCGCTCCACCTCCTGCCCCTTCCGGGCCAGGGCGTAGAGCTTCTGCCCGTTGACCTTCACGGCGGAGTACATGGGCGGAATCTGTTGAATTGGTCCCCGGAACCGGGGCAGGACGGCCTCCAATTGGTCCAGAGTTATGTCAACCGGATGCTCCTCCAGGGCGCGTCCGGTGGTGTCCTGGGTGTCGGTGACCAGGCCCAGGCGTAGGACGGCCTCATAGACCTTGTCGGCGTGCTCGAAGAAGGGCACGGCCCGGGTGGCCCGGCCCAGGAAGATGGGCAGAACGCCGGTGGCCATGGGGTCCAGGGTGCCCCCGTGGCCGACGCGCTTTTCATGAAAGACGCCCCGCAGCTTGGCCGCCACGTCCTGGGAGGTCCAGCCCGCGGGCTTGTCTACGATCAAAATTCCGTTTGGCATCAGAGCTCAATCTCCTCTCCAATGGCAGCCAGAATTGCTTCTCTCGCGGCAGGTATGCCGCCCTCCACGGTGGCCCCAGCGGCGCCGGGGTGACCGCCGCCGCCCAGCCTTGCGCAAATCTTGGCGGCGTTGAAGGGGGCGTTGGTCCGCAGAGAAATCTTTCCCTTGCCGCCCTCCACTTCCCGGAGCATGACGGCCACGTCCACGCCCTCCACCGCCCGGCCAAAGCCGGAAATGTCGTCGATGTCATCCTCCGTGAGCTGCAGTTGTTCCATCAGCGCCTGGGAAATGGCAGAGACGGCTACCCGACCATTGGCGAAGAATTCCATGTGCTCCGTCAGCCAAGCCTCCAGGGCCAGGCGCGGGCGGCGCTTGACCTCAAAGAAGGCGCGGTTGATGGGGAAAATCTCCGCGCCCGCCTCCACGCAGGCGGCGGCGCAGCGGAAGGTGTTGGCGGTGACGTTGGTGTAGCGGAAGCAGCCGGTGTCCGTGGAGACCGCCACGTAGAGGGCCTCCCCCATCTCCCTGGTCAGTTGGACCCCAAGCAGGGACAGCAGTTCCCAAATGAGTTCTCCGCAGGCGGCCTTGGTCTCGTCGGCGTGGGTCCGGGCGGCAAAGCCGTCGTTGGTGCCGTGATGATCCAGGGCCAGTTCTACAGCGGCCTCATCCATCCCAAAAGGCAGCAAGGACCGAGAAGCAACATCACAGGAGATGATACAATAATCCCCTGATCCTTGATCCTTGATCCCTGATCCCTGGACGGCCGTCAGGCCATCCAAATAGGGCGCGAAGCGGGGCGTGAACTGGGGGTTGGCGTAGAGCCAGGCCCTCTTTCCCAGAGCCCGGAGGCCCCGGCAGAGGGCGGCGCAGGAGCCCACGGTGTCCCCGTCTGGACGGCGGTGGGAGAGGATCAGATAGTTGTCATGGGTTTGCAGGAAGTCTGCGGCCTCCTGCAGCGTAACGAGGGCGGTCATTGGGCGTCGCCCTCTGCGTCCGCGTCCTCGTCATCCTGCATAGTGGTTTTAAAAACCTCCGGGGCTGCATTCTGTGGCGCACCGGTGTGCGCCGCTACCGGGTCCTCGTCCTCATCATCCCGCATTGTGCGTTCGGAAACGTCCGGAGCCGCATCCCGTGGCGCACCGGTGTGCGCCGCTACCGGGTCCTCGTCCTTGGGAATATCCAGGGTGGAGAGGATATCCAGAATCCGGGCGCCGTAGGTGATGGAGTGGTCCTCGGTCCAGACCAGCTCCGGGGTGTGGCGGAGGCTCAGGCGGTTGGCCAGCTCGTGGCGGAGATAGCCGCCAGCGGCCTTGAGGCCCTTGAAGACCTCCTTGCTCTGTTCCTTGTCATATACGGAAACGAAGACCTTGGCGAAACGCAGGTCTGCCGTGGTGTCCACCCGGGTCACGGAGACCATGGTTTTCTGCACCCGGGGGTCCTTCACCGTCCGCAGCAGGTCGGAAAGCTCCCGCTGAATCTCTTCGTTGATTCGTCCGATTCGATTGCTTGGCATAAATAGAATCCTCCTCTATATGATTTTGGGCGGCCTATGCCGCCCAGAATCATCAGTCTCTGTACTGCTCCATGATGAAGCACTCGAAGATGTCGCCTTCCTTGAGGTCGTTGTACTTGGCTACGGACATGCCGCACTCGAAGTTGGCCTGGACCTCCTTGACGGAGTCCTTGAAGCGCTGCAGGCTGCCCAGCTCGCCGGTGTAGATGACCACGTTGTCCCGCAGGACCCGGACCTTGGAGTCCCGGGTGATCTTGCCGTCCTTGACGTAGCAGCCGGCGACGGTGCCGATGGCGCTGACCTTGTAGAGTACCCGGACCTCGGCGTGGCCGATGACGGCCTCCCGGTACTTGGGGGCCAGCATGCCCTTCATGGCGGCCTCGATCTCCTCCAGGCACTCGTAGATGACGGAGTAGAGCCGGATATCCACGTTGGACCGCTGGGCGGAGGCGGCGGCGGCGGCGTCGGGCCGGACGTTGAAGCCCACGATGATGGCGTTGGCCGTGGAGGCCAGCAGAATATCGGACTCGTTGATGGCACCGACACCGGAGTGGATGACCCGGACGGCCACCTCGTCGTTGTTGAGCTTCATCAGGTTGGCCTTGACGGCTTCGGCGGAGCCCTGCACGTCGGCCTTGACCAGGATGTTCAGCTCCTTCATCTCGCCCTTCTTCATCTGGTCGAAGAGGTTTTCCAGGGTGACCTTGGACTGCTGCTTGGCCAGCTCGTCCTTGGCCTTCTGCTTCCGCTGCTCCACCAGCTGACGGGCCATGCGCTCGTCGGAGACGGCCTCAAAGGCGTCGCCGGGGGCGGGAGCCTCGGCCAGACCCGTGATCTCCACGGGGATGGAGGGACCGGCGTGCTTGATGGACTTGCCCTTGTCGTCGGTCATGACGCGGACGTGGCCCACGGCGGTGCCGGCGATGATGATGTCGCCCTGATTCAGGGTGCCGTTCTGGACCAGCAGGGTGGCGATGGGGCCGCGGGTCTTGTCCAGACGGGCCTCGATGACGGTACCCTTGGCGGCACGGTTCGGGTTGGCCTTCAGGTCCTGGAGCTCGGCGGTAAGGATCACGGTCTCCAGCAGCTCGTCGATGCCCATGCCGGTCTTGGCGGAGATGCGGCAGACCTCGGTGTCGCCGCCCCACTCGGAGGGCACCAGATCGTGCTCGGTGAGCTGGGTCAGGATGCGGTCCGGGTTCGCGCCGGGCTTATCCATCTTGTTCACGGCTACGATAATGGGAATGTTGGCAGCCTTGGCGTGGTTGATGGCCTCAATGGTCTGGGGCATGATGCCGTCGTCGGCGGCCACCACCAGGATCGCTACGTCGGTACACATGGCGCCGCGGGCACGCATGGAGGTGAAGGCCGCGTGACCCGGGGTGTCCAGGAAGGTGATCAGGCTGTCGTTGATCTTGACGGTGTAGGCGCCGATGTGCTGGGTGATGCCGCCGGCCTCGCCCGCCACCACGTTGGTCTTCCGCACGGCGTCCAGCAGGCTGGTCTTGCCGTGGTCTACGTGGCCCATGACCACCACAACGGGGGGACGGGTGACCAGCTCTTCCGCAGTATCCTGATGATCGTCAAAGAGCTTATCTTCGATGGTCAGAACCACCTCGCGCTCCACCTTGCAGCCCAGCTCGGTGGCTACGAATTCAGCGGTGTCGAAGTCGATGGTCTGGTTGACCGTGGCCATGACGCCGTTCTTGATCAGGCACTTGATGAGCTCGCCCGCGGTCTTCTTCATCCGAACGGCCAGCTCGCCCACGGTGATCTCGTCGGGGATCTTGACCACCAGGGGGGTCTTCTTGATGACCTCCAGGCGGAGCCTGGTCATGCGCTTGCGCTCGTCCTCTTTGGACTTGACGCCCTTCTGGACCTGCTGTTGCTGCTTCTTGTTCTTGCCGCCGATCTTCTGCTTGCCGCCGGCGCGGTTCTGATCCCGCTCGGAGATCAGGGTGTCCACCCGGTCGTCGAAGCGGTCCGCGTTGACCTGAACGGCGGAGGTGTCCACCACCCGGCGCTCCCGCTTGCGCTGGGGCTCCGCGGGCTTGGCAGGCTGCTGCTTGGGCTGCTGAGCGGGCTTCTTCTCCTCGGGCTTGGAAGCAGCGGCGGGAGCGGCGGGCTTTCCGGAGGTCTTGCTCTCTTCGACCTTTTTCTGGTCCTCCTCAGCTTTCTTGGCGGCCTCCTCGGACTTGCGCTTTTCCTCGGCTTCCTTGGCGGCAAAGGCTGAAGCAAACACAACCTCCACCGACGCAATCTGATTGCGCTGGGTCAAGAGGTCGAAAATCAGGTTGAGCTGGTTTTCCTCCAACACCTGCGCCGTGCTCTTGGGCTTCTCAAAATATTGTTCCACAATGGCGGCAATCTCCTTGGTCTGCATGCCGAGATCGGCCGCCACTTCTTTAATTCGGTACTTCACTAAACTCATATAGCCACCTCCAAAACAATTGACAGTTGACAGTTGACAATTGACGGTTTCCGCAACTGTCAATTCTTCTTCCGCTTCGCCTTGACCCGGGCGACGCGGCGATCTAAATCCTCCAACAACTCCGGGTCCCCAAGTCCCGGGGGCAGGGCCTTTACAAAGGCCAGGGCCATGGATACGTCGGCAAAGGCCGCCACGGAAACGCTCTGTTTTCCCAGGGCAGCGCCAAGGGTAAGCTTGTCGTAGGGAATTTCTATGACCCGCTGCCGGGTTCCCTCGGCCATACCCCGCATTTTCCGGCTGACCGCCGCGCCTGCATCGCTGGCCAAAACCGTCAGCCGTGCGCGCTTTTGCAGGAGCAGGGAGCCTACCGTTTCCTCTCCGGTCTGGAGCTTCCCTGCCTTGCGGGCAAGACCAAGGAGCCCAAGGGCCTTATCCAGTGTCTGTTCCATCTGCTTCCTCCATCTGAGCGGCAAGGCCGTCGTATATTTCCGGAGGAATCTCCACGCCGAGACTGCGGCCCAATGCCTTGGAACGCAGGGCCTTTTTCAGGCAATCCGCGCTGGGGCAGACGTAAGCGCCCCGGCCCGGGGCCTTGCCCCGTAGGTCTACGCTGACCGTTCCCTCCGGGGACCGGACCACCCGCACCAACTCCGTCTTCGGCTTCATCTCCCGACAGCCGAGACACTGGCGCAGCGGGGTATGCTTTGGCATGCTTGATTCCTCCCTTCCCTGTCTCTTATACACATCTGACGCNNGTAAATGAAAGAATGAAAGAATTATTGTGTTTTTCAAATAGCTATTTGAAAAACTCCAAAATTTTTTCATTGTTTCATTTTTTCATGTTTTCATTCTGCTTCCGCCTGGCTTGCAGGCTTGATATCGATCTTATATCCGGTCAGTCTCGCGGCCAGGCGGGCGTTCTGGCCCTCCTTGCCGATGGCAAGGGAGAGCTGATCGTCGGGGACGATGACGCGGCAGGCCTTTTCGCCCTCGGCCATGGTCACGCTGACCACGTCGGCGGGAGCCAGGGCTGCAGCCACGAACTTGGCGGGGTCCTCGTCCCAGACCACGATGTCCATCTTCTCCCCGTGGAGCTCGTCCACCACGGCGGCCACACGGGTGCCCCGGGGACCGACGCAGGTACCCACAGGGTCCAGATTCTCGTCCAACGCGTGGACGGCCAGCTTGGTGCGGGAACCGGCTTCCCGGGCGATGGATTTGATTTCCACCTCGCCGGAGGCGATCTCGGGGACGTTCAGCTCAAACAGACGCTTGACCAGGCCGGGGTGGGTCCGGGAGACCACAACCTGGGGCCCACGGGTGCTGCGCCGAACCTCTACCACGTAAATGCGGATCAAATCGCCCTCGTGATAGTGCTCGCCGTGCACCTGCTCGCTCACGGACAGCCAGGCCTCGGTGCGGTCTGTACCCTGCCCGATGCGGACGGCGATGTCGCCGGAGTTGTTATCCACCCGGGAGACGGTAGCCGTCAGAATCTCGTGCTCCTTGGAGGAGAACTTGTCGTAGATCATGCCGTGCTCGGCTTCGCGGATGCCCTGAATGATGACCTGCTTTGCCGTCTGGGCGGCAATGCGGCCAAAGGCCTGGGTCTGAATCTCTTCGTTGACCAGGTCGCCCAGCTCGCAATTTGGCTCAATGCGGCGGGCGGCGTCCAGTTGAATCTCAGTGGCAGGGGTAAAAACCTCATCCACCACTTCCTTTTGAGCGTACATCTTGAGGGACTTTTCAGTGAGCTCCACAAAGACATTATCCACATAGCCCACCCGGTCCTTCTTGTAGGCGGCCAGGAGCGCCTGGGTAATGCGCTCTGTCATGTATTCAACGGGGATGCCTCTGTCTCGCTCCAACTGCCGCAGAGCGGCAAAAATTTCCGAACTGGTGTTCTGATTCATTGTATTAACCTCCTGCGTTACGTACGATCCATTCTGTAGGGGGCGGCGTCCTCGACGCCCCGGACCTTCCAACCACAGATGCATAGGGGCCGTCGAGGACGCTGGCCCCTACGGTGGGGAAGAAAACCATGTTAGGAAAAGTCTACCCGCAGCCGCACCAACGCGACCTGGGACTTGGTAAAGGTGATTGTTTCGCCGCCGTACTCCACGGTGACGTCGCCATTGTCGAACCCCCGCAGGACGCAGGGATACTCCCGGACCCCATTGACGGGCCGGTAGAGCTTCACCAGTACGTCCGCACCGAGAAAGGCATCAAAGTCGGAGGGCCGCTTGAGGGGCCGTTCCAGCCCTGCGGAGCAGACCTCGAAGCGGTAACTGCCCTCGATGGGGTCTTCCCGATCCAGGATGGGGTCCATCTCCCGAGAAATGGCCTCGCAGTCTTTGATATTCACGCCGCCTGCCTTGTCGATGTACAGGCGCAGGAACCATTCGCCCCCTTCGCGGATATATTCCACATCCCAGAGGGAGCACCCGTGGGCCTCTACCACAGGCTGAGCAAAGGCCCAGACCCGATCCGTAACTTTCATAGTGCCTCCATTGCATTCTGCGCAGCGCGAGCCATAGCTTCGCGTCGCTGCCCGCCGTTCCAGCCAGTACAGTCGCGTAAAACAGACATTACATATAGAAAGAGAGGCTTGACGGCCTCTCTAGCATACTTCCTACCTAATAACGGCATGATTATAGCACATCTTATATAGAATTGCAATACTTTTTTGGAAAAATAGTGCAAAAATCTCGGGAAATATCGACGTTTTTTGTTACCTGGGCGCAATTGGCGGATGTAGCTTACAGCGAAGAGCTGATAGCCTATTGCGAAGAGCTATATCAGCTCCGCATAATTACGCTTCGCCCGGGGCATGCTTCCGCAAAAGGAGGCTTTTTCCATGGACCTACTGTCAGAACTGAACACGCGCTTTGAAAACGCCGCTGATTTCACAACCCGGGAGCTTGTGGTTGCCGGGACCACTTGCACCCTCTGCTTTCTGGATGGGCTGGTGTCCGGCGCTGAGATTGGAGAGCTGCTGATTCGCCCCTTGGAACGGCTGAGCTGGCAGCTTTCTCCGGAGCTGCTGCTAAGCCATATCCTGACCGGAGGGGCGGAAACCGCTGTCGCCCTGCGCTGCAAGGACGCCGACGACGGGGAAGCAAAGCTTCTGGTGGGCTTCTGTCTGCTGATTGTCCCGGGAGCCGGGGCAGCGGCCTTTGAGACGAAATCCGGGGAAAAGCGGGGGCCCTCGGAGCCGGAGGTGGAGAGCACCACCCGAGGACCCAAGGACGCCTTTACGGAGACAGCCCGGACCAACACGGGCCTGCTGCGCCGCCACCTGCGGACGGCCCAACTCCGCCTCTGGGAGACCACTGTGGGCCGAGAGAGCCGGACGGGGGTGAGTCTGCTCTGGCTGGACGGGCTCACCGACCCGGAAACCGTGGTGCGGATGCGAAAGCGGCTGGAAAGCATCGACACCGAGGACCTGCTGACCCCCGCCGCGGTGGAGCACGTCCTGCCCGGAAAGCGGCGGACGGCCTTTCCCCTGCTGCAATACACCGAACGCACAGACAAATTTGCTGCCGGTCTGCTGGCGGGCCGGGTGGGCCTCTTCGTGGACGGACTGCCCGTGGGCTATCTGGCCCCGGTGAACCTGGGCTATCTTTTGGAGGCAGCGGAGGACAAGGACACGGATTTCCTCTCCGCCCGTTTTCTCAAGCTCCTGCGGCTGCTTGCCCTGGCCTGCGCATTGTTGCTGCCCGCCCTCTATGTGGCTATGGCGGCCTTCCACCAGGAGATGCTGCCCACCCAGCTTTTGGAGGCCATCATCGAAAGCAAGAAAAAGGTGCCGTTTCCCACTGTGTTGGAGATTTTGGGTCTGCTGGCAGCCTTTGAGCTTCTGCAGGAGGCGGGACTCTCCGCCCCGAAGGCTGTGTCCCAGCCGGTGTCCATCATCGGCGGTCTGGTGGTGGGAACGGCAGCGGTGGAAGCCAACCTGATTTCCCCGGCAGCTCTGATTCTGGTGGCGGCTTCGGGGATCTGCGGCTTTGCCCTGCCGGGCAAGAGCTTCGCGGACGCCATCCGCCTCTGCCGCTTCGCCCTGACGGTCTGTGCGGCTCTGGCCGGTCTCTGGGGCCTGACCTTCGGCCTGCTGACCCTTCTGGTCCACCTCTCCGGCCTGGACAGCTTCGACCGGGCCTATCTGGCGCCGTTTTCGGAGTTGAAGAAGCAGAACAGGTAGCGCGGGCAATCTGCCCGCCGAGAGGGATCAAGGATCAGGGGAGAGCAGCGTTCATACTGAACTCCCATAGAAAGATTGAAAAATGTTCCGAGCAGGAATTGCGCCAGACGANNAATTGCGCCAGACGAGGCGGAGGACGCAGGCGGGCTTGACGCCCGGCAAGGACGACAACGAAGTACGGCACAATTCCTGCCGGAACAGGTTAAAGATTTTTATGGGAGTTCAGTATCAGGGTTCAGCGTGCGTAGGGACAAGCATTGCTTGTCCGCCTGCCTCCCGCACCAAACAGCCTCCCGCAGCGGCTTGCATACTCTGTGATGCTATGCGTACGGTGTGCCGCAAAACAGAATGCCGAAAAATGAAAAGCGGCAAGTATGGGAAGCGTTTCCTCGCTTCACTCACTCCCTGCATTCACAAGGCCTGAGCCGCTTTGGCTCAGGCCTTGTGTCCTCCAACCTGCTCGTTTCTGGCCCGGGCGGTGGCGGCTTCCTGGAGGTCCATGGCTTTGAAGACGGCGTTTTTCCCGTACTTCTCCCGGATGGAGAGAATGGCCTCCTGCTGGCGGCGTTCTTTGGCCTCTGCTGCCTCCCGGGCGGCGTCCGCTTCCGGGTCTGAAAACAGGCTGAGCTGCTTTGGCCTGGCGGCCAGCTCCCGCTCCGGACGCACGTGATTAGCCGCGATGGTGATGCGCCGCACCGTCAGGGAGGGGGCGGCGATTCGGTCAAAGAGGTCTGCGGCGGCCTGGGTGATCTGCTTGGTGGAGGCCGTGTGCTGCCCCAGGTTTTGAGAGCCGTGGCTCCCCTGGGGCGTAGCGCGACCGTAGCCGTCCCGCTGGACCTTACCCGCAAAGGAGACTTGCGTCTCCGGAAGCTTCAGGTTTTCCACGTCGTAGCCCACGGATAGAACAAGCTGATCGGTAACCAGCCCCTTTCGCACCAGGTCCAAAACCAGGGAATCCGCCATCTCCCGGACAATCAGCTTCGCTTCCTCAAAGTGATAGGGACTTTGGAGAACCTGTCCCACGGACAGAGAGTTTTCCTCGGAGCGATAGGCCTTGATGTCCGACATGGTGCAGGGCTCGATGCCCCAGGCATGGTCAATCAGCAGCTCCGCGTTGACGCCGAAAAGTTTGAAAAGCAGCTCCTCATTCCAGCTGTCCCGATCGGAGCCCAGAGAGCAACGGGCGATATCCCCCATGGTGCAGATGCCGTTGGCCTCCAGCTTCCGGGCGATTCCACGGCCTACCCGCCAGAAATCCGTGAGAGGCCTGTGGTCCCAGAGCTGTTCCCGGTAGCTTTGCTCATCCAACTCCGCGATGCGCACCCCGTCCTGATCGGCGGGCATGTGCTTGGCCACAATGTCCATGGCGATTTTGCACAGATAGAGATTGGTGCCGATGCCCGCCGTGGCGGTGATCCCCGTCCGGGCCAGCACGTCCCGGATCATGCGCATGGCCAGCTCCCGGGCGGTGCAGCGGTAGGTTCGCAGATAGGGGGTCACGTCGATAAAAACCTCGTCGATGGAGTAGACGTGAATATCCTCCGGGGCCACATAGTTCAGATAGGTCTGATAGATTCCCGCGCTGGCGTCCATATAGCGGGCCATTTGGGGTGGAGCGATGATGGGCTCTAACTTCAGGGCGGGGTTGGCCCGCAGCTCGTCTGCCAGGGCGGAGGAACCGGTAAAGGCCCGCCCCGGGGACAGGCTCAGGCGGCGGGCGTTTACCTGCTCCAGGATGCGGCGCACCTCAAACAGCCGGGGACGGCCCGGAATGCCATAGGCCTTCAGGGCCGGGGACACGGCCAGACAAATGGTTTTGTCCGTGCGGGTGGGGTCCGCCACCACCAGAGCCGTGTTCAGGGGGTCCAAGCCCCGCTCCACGCACTCCACGGAGGCGTAGAAGGATTTCAAATCGATGGCCAGATATTGCTTCTTTTGGTCCACTTCTGTGCCTCCTGCAATAGAATGTTCGTGGCCGCCGACTCCGGCGGCCACGATGGTAGGGACATACTTATTCGATGCCGGTCAGGTCAAAGTCTGCCAGCCACTTGGTGGCGGTCTCACAGACCTCCCGCAGGCAGGCTTCGTCAAAGGGCGTCTTCAGATCGGCGTTTTTCAGCAGGTCCACGAAGGTCCGGCTGCCGCCCTGCTTGGTGTAGGCCATGTAGTGCTGCCAGGCGTCCTTGGGGTCCCTCTGAATCATAGCCCAAATCTCCAGGGCCACGGTCTGGGCCAGACAGTAATCGATGTAATAGAAGGGCATCTCGTAGATGTGGGCCTGCCGCTGCCAGCCCTCGCCCTCGGCGTAGAAGGGGATCTCCCCGTCCAGCTTCATCCAGGGCATGTAGATGCCCAGCAGCCGCTTCCATTCCGCGTGGCGCTCGGCGGGGGTCAGCTCCGGCTTTTCATAGACGATGTGCTGGAAGTGGTCCACCATGGTGCCGTAGGGGATGAAGGTGATGGCGCCGGCCAGGTGGCTGTACAGGAACTTCCGCGCGTCGGGGCCGAAGAAGCCCTCCGCGTTCTTCCAGCCGAAGAACTCCATGCTCATGGAGTGGACCTCGCAGGCCTCCGCGCTGGGGCAGGAATACTCGGTGGGGATCCGCTTGCGGTTCATCCAGTAGGCAAAGGCGTGGCCCGCCTCGTGGGTGACCACCTCCACGTCGCCCTGGGTGCCGTTGAAGTTGGCGAAGATGAAGGGAACCTGGTACAGCGGCAGCTCCGTCTGGTAGCCGCCGCCCTCCTTGCCCTCGGTGGAGAGCACGTCCATCAGCTCATTCTCCCGCATGGCCCGGAAGAACTCGCTGGTCTCCGGGGAAAGGGCGTCGTAGAACTTCTGCCCCTGGTTCAGAATGTCCTCCGCCGTACCCACGGGACGGGGGTTGCCGCTGCGGAAGCCCAAGGCAGCGTCCGCAAAGGACAGGGGGTAGGACTTGCCCAGGCGCTTGGCCTGTTCCCGCAGGATGGAATCCGCCACCGGCACCAGGTACTTCTGCACAGCGGCACGGAACTTCTCCACGTCCTCCTTGGTGTAGCAGTTGCGCTGCATCCGGTAGTAGCCCAGCTGGGTGTAGCCGTCGAAGCCCAGCTTCCGGCCCATGGCGTCCCGCAGATGGACCAGCTCGTCATAGAGGGAGTCCAGCCGGGCCTGATTGTCCTTGAACCACTGACCGTCGGCCTTCCAGGCGGCCAGACGGGTATCATCCTCCGCGCTGGTTTTGAAGGGGCTCATTTGAGACAGGGTATAGACGCCGCCCTGGAAGGGAATCTGGGCGGAGGCAATCAGCTTGCCGTACTCGGTGGTAAGCTCGTTTTCTTTTTGCAGCTCGGAGATAATCTCCGGAGAGAAGGTCTTCCGGTCAATTTCGGCGTTGACAAACAGCAAATCACCGTACTCTTGTTCAAAGTCCTTGCGGAAGGAGGAGTCTACCAGGGCCGCGAGCCATTCCTGCTGGTATTCCTCCAATTCCGGGCCAACCTCGTCCCAGAAGGCGATTTCGCCGTCGTAGAACTGGTCCCGGGTGTCGATGGAATGGCGAATATAGGCCAGGGTGGACATGGTTTCGATCCGCTTGTTCCACTCTTCCTCTTCCAGAAAGACGCCGCGAGCCTCGGCGTAGCACTGGGCGTTTTTGAGCCGCTGGGTGAAGGCCTGCATTTCGGCGATGACCGCCTTGGGGTCGGGTCTGGCGTATTTCATTTCGGAAAATTTCATGGGATGGCTCCTTTCTTGTCTGTTTTTGCGCTCCCACCCCTCATTATACCTTGTAAAACGGCCTCTGACAAGGGAATTTTGCCTGGGAAAGACGGTTTTTTTCTTGCAATGCGCCATCCTGCGTGCTATACTGTTCCAAATAATCATTTCCATCTGTAGGGGGCGGCGCCTTCGACGCCCCGAATGGATCAAGCAAAGGAACCACTGCCATGAAGCTATACCTTTCTGGTCATTACGACCGCTATGCCCTGGAACAGATCCAGCTCTGCCTGTTCCCGGAAGAGCCCATGGAATTCTGTGAGAAGCCCTTCCGGGGGGACGGGGCAGTTTCCAGGCTCAGCTATGGGAGCAAATATCTGACCGCCACCGCAAAGATCACCCGGGATGGGAGAACCACCCGGGGGCTACAGCGGCTGCCCCTGGAAAAGGAGACCTACGCCCTTCGCCGCCGCATCCTGCAGCGGGCCTATTACCTGGCGGCTCTGCCCCAGCTTCCGGCAGCACCCCCATGGGGGGCTTTGTCGGGTGTCCGGCCCACCAAGCTGACCACGCGACATCTGTTAGAGGGGGGCACGGCAGAGAGCGCCGACCGGCTGCTGGACCAGACCTTCTTCGTCACCCCGGCCCGGCGGCAGCTCTGCGTCCAGGCCAGCCTGGCCTCTGTGGAGGCGGTGGGAAAGCTGATTCCTTCGGACGTTTCCGTCTACATCGGCATTCCCTTCTGCCCCACCCGGTGCAGCTATTGCTCCTTTGTGAGTCAAACGGAGGGCAGCGCCGGAAAGCTGCTGACCCCTTATCTGGAGGGCCTGCTCCGGGAGATCGAAGCCGTGGGCGCAGGCATGCAGCGGGCTGGTTTGACCCTGCGGACCCTCTATATCGGCGGCGGCACGCCAACCACCCTCTCCGTGGCACAGATGCGCCTGCTGATGGAGACGGTCAACCGGTGCTTTGATCGGTCCCGGCTGATGGAATACACGGTGGAGGCGGGGCGACCGGATACTGTGGACCCGGAAAAGCTGGAAATCATTCACGCCCTGGGGGCTAACCGGGTGAGCATCAACCCCCAGACCATGAACGACGCCGTGCTGCGGAACGTGGGCAGGCCCCACACCGCCGCCGACGTGGAGCGGGCCTATGCCCAGGCGGTAGAGGCGGGCTTTTCCAGCATCAACATGGATCTGATTGCCGGCCTGCCCGGGGATGACCCCGAGAGCTTTGCCCGGTCTCTGGACCGGGTTCTGGCCCTGGACCCCTCCAACGTCACCGTCCACACCCTGGCCCTGAAAAAGGGGGCGGACCTCTTTTCCCACCGGGAGGACCTGCCGGCCCAGGCAGCGGTGGAGACCATGGTGGACCACGCCAACGCCGTCCTCTCCGGCAAGGGCTACGCCCCCTATTACCTCTACCGGCAAAAGTACATGTCCGGCAGCCTGGAAAACGTAGGCTGGTGCCGGGACGGGGACCTGTGCCTGTATAACGTCTATATGATGGAGGAACTGACCGACATTCTGGCCCTGGGGGGCGGAGCCGTCAGCAAGCGCCTGCTGCCGGACCACCGCCTGGAGCGGCAGTGCAACCCCAAATATCCCAAGCAGTATGTGGAACGGATTGAGGCGGTTTTATCCGCAAAATCCGCACTGTTGGACCAATTGACAACCGATGGGAAAGTGGGTATAATAGACTGATTCACCCCATAGAATGAGAGAAAAGGAGACATATCCTATGCGTATAGAACTGAACGACATCAATACCGCCATCCGCACCAACCCAAAGGCCTTTGTGACCAGGTGTGACAACCTCTATGACAATCGCGTCGATGCCGCCGCCGATTTGGTGGTGAGTCGGTTGAACCGGAGCCGGGTGGTCCTCCTGGCCGGTCCATCCTCCTCCGGCAAGACCACCACCGCCTCTCGGGTGCGGAAGGCCCTGGCGGACCGGGGCATCTTTGCCCACATGATTTCCCTGGACGACTATTATCGCTCCAAGCGGGAGCCGGACTATCCCAAGACCAAGGACGGGGAGCCCGATTTGGAGGCCCCCGAAGGACTGAATATCCCCCTGCTGAGCCAGCACTTAGAGGCCCTGGACAAGGGCGGGGAGATCGTCGTCCCCTATTTTGACTTCCAGATTCAGGAGCAGGTGCCTGAGAAGTACCGGACCATCCAGCTTCATGACAACGAGGTGGTCATCTTTGAGGGCATTCACGGCCTGAACCCCATGCTCACCGGAAAGAATCCGGAGGCAACCCGGCTGTTTGTTTCTACCGCCTCCTCGGTCTATGACAACGACGTGGAGGTCTTTGACCGGGTTTGGATGCGGGTTCTGCGGCGCATTGTCCGGGATTACAACTTCCGGGCGGCCTCTGCGGAGGAGACCCTGGGCATGTGGCGGAACGTCCGCCTGGGGGAGAAGAAGTACATCACCCCCTTCAAGAGCAGCGCCCACTATGCCATCGACTCCTCCCTGGGCTATGAGGTGGCGGCCTTCCGCTCCATCGCGGAGCCCATGCTGCTGAAGTTGGAGGAGCACCCCCAGCCCAAGCTGGTGGACTTTATCTTAGAGGGCTTGGAGTCCTTCGATCCCCTGGACCTGGAATACGTCCCGGAAACCTCCCTGCTGCGGGAAGAATTCCTGCCGAAGGAAGGCTGAGAAGTATTTGCTGACGCAAATATGAAGTACGGCTTCGCCGTATGAAGTCGCTTCGCTTATGAAGTATGGCCGCGCCATATTTACACATCGGGAAAACCTTTTCCGCTGAGATTCCATTTCTTTTTCATCAATATGAGCGAAGCTCATACTTCATATTCCGCGGGAATACTTCATATCTCCAAAGGAGATACTTCACTGCGACTGAAAGGAGCACTATGGATACCTTGTTTTCCAACGTCACCCTCGTCACCATGGACGAGGCGATGCACGTTTATTATGCCGCCTTTCTGGGCGTGACCGATGGGAAAATTTCCTATATCGGAAAAACCGCTCCTGCGGAAAAGCCCCAGCAGATCATCAACGGCGAGGGCATGGTCCTGATGCCCGGCCTGATCAACTGCCACACCCACCTGCCCATGAGCCTGCTGCGGGGCTACGGCGACGGCCACGACCTGCACACCTGGCTCTTCGACTATATCTTCCCCCGGGAGGCGAAGCTGGACGACCGGGCCGTCAAGGCGGCCACCCTGCTCTCCATCGCCGAGTGCCTGCGCTTTGGCACCACCTCCGTCTCGGATATGTACGACCACTGCGGCGCCATTGCCGAGGCCGTGGCCGAGAGCGGCATCAAGGCCAACCTCAGCCGGGGGATCACCCTCTGGTCCGAGGACTTCGACTTGGAGACCTACCCCGCCTGCGTGGAGCTGCGGGAGCTGCGGGAGAAGTGGGACGGCTACGACGATGGGCGGATCAAGGTAGAGGCCTCCATCCACGCGGAATACACCTCCAACTACCGTCTCTGGGAGGCCATGGGCGAGTATGCCTGCAACGAGGGCCTAGGCATGCAGATTCATCTGTCCGAGACCCAAAAGGAACACGAGGACTGCAAGGAGAAGTACGGTCTGACCCCCGCCCAGCTCCTGGACTGCCACCACGTCTTCGCTGCCCGCACCCAGGCGGCCCACTGCGTCTGGCTGGAGCCGGAGGATATGCAGCTGCTGGCAAAGCGGAAGGTCACGGCGGTCCACTGCCCCGTGTCCAACCTGAAGCTGGCCTCCGGCAAGGCGGACGTGATTGCCATGGTCAAGGCCGGGATGAACGTGGCCCTGGGCACGGACGGCGCTTCCTCCAACAACAATCTGGACCTCTTTGAGGAAATCAAGGCGGCTTCCCTGATGGCCAAGGACGTTCACGCCAACGCCGAGACCCTGCCCCCCCAGGCGGCGCTGATGATGGCGACGGTCTGCGGCGCCCGGGCCCAGGGCCGGGAGAAGGAGTGCGGCATGCTCAAGGTCGGCATGGACGCGGACCTGATCCTCCTGGACTTCACCCAGCCCCACCTGATGCCCTGCCACGACGTGCTGTCCCACCTCTGCTATGCGGCCTCCGGCCACGACGTGGTGATGACCATGGTTCGGGGCAAGATTCTCTACGCTGCTGGGAAATGGCCAACCATCGACCTGGACGCCGTGGTCCGCGAACTGGCGGAGCACGCTATGCCCAAGGTGTTCCTGGATGACGAAACGGCGGAAGGAAAGGATTGACGCCTTTGGAAAGCAGTAAAACCAACAAAACGCAAACCTTCTTCGGCGGCGCGGCGGTCCTTGCCCTGGCAATGGCCATTGTCAAGGTCATCGGCGCGATTTACAAGCTGCCGCTGAATCAGATTCTCGGCAAGGACGGCTTTGGCTACTTCAACACGGCCTATGACATTTACTCCATCCTTCTGATGGTGTCAACCACCGGCCTGCCTGTGGCCATGTCCCGGATGATCTCCGAGGCCAAAACTCTGGGCAGGACGAAGCAAATTCGACAGATTTACCGGGTTTCCCGGATGCTGTTTCTGGCGCTTGGAACAGTGGGCGCTGCGGGCATGGCCCTGCTTTGCCGCTGGCTGGCCGGGCTCATGAGCTCGGATCAGAGCTGGTTTGCCATTCTTTGCTTGTCTCCCGCTGTTCTGTTTGTGGGCGTGCTGTCCGCGGAGCGGGGCTTCTTCCAGGGCCAGTCCAATATGGTCCCCACCTCCGTCTCTCAGGTGATGGAGGCGGCCTGCAAGCTGGTGATCGGCCTCAGCCTGGGGGGGGTCTTTATGGCACTGCAGAAGAAGGGCGGGCTGGTGACTGCCCTGCCGGACGGTTCCTCTCTGCCCGAGGGCAGCCCGGAGGCGGCTGCCCTGTCCAATGCCCACGCCAAGGCTGCCGGTCTTGCCATTCTGGGCGTTTCCATGGGTACTGTAGTGGCCGCGATCTACCTGATCCGTCGCCGGCAAAAGGCAATGATGGAGCTGCAGGAGTCCTGCCCGGACCCCACTGTCTACTCCACAAAGTCCACCATGAAAAAGCTCCTGTCCATTGCGGTCCCCATCACCCTGGGGGCGGCGGGTCTGCAAATCATCAATACAGTGGACGCTGCGGTCTATATGGCTCAGCTCAAGGGACCGGCGGGCCTCTCCAAGCAGGCGGCGGACGATCTCAAGGGAATCTATAATTTTGCGCAGACCATCTTTAATATGCCCTGTGCCTTTATCGGCCCTCTGGCGGTTTCCGCCATTCCGGCCCTGACGGAGCAGCTTACCCTGAACCGCCGCCGCCGGGCCAACACCATCGCGGAATCCGGCATCCGGGTCATGGCTCTGATCGCCATGCCCTGCTCCATCGGCCTGGCCGTACTGTCTGAGCCCATTATGCAGCTTCTCAGCCATTATCCGGACCCTGCCGACATCGAAACGGGCTCAATTTTGCTGCGGATCCTTGCCTTCTGCGTGTTCTTCAACTCCTTCGTGCTGGTGATGAACGCCATTCTCCAGGCCCACGGCTACGTCTATCTCCCCGTTATCAACACGGTTGTGGGCGGCATTGTCAAGATTATTATTAACTTTATTCTGGTGAGCAATCCGAAGATCAATATTTACGGCGTCCCAGTGGGGACCGTGGTCTGCTATATGGTGATTGCCATGCTGAATCTTACGGCCATTCAACGGGTACTGCGAGAACCGCCCAGGCTGATGGTCAATGTGATCAAGCCCGCCCTGGCGGCCTTGGTGATGGGTGCGGCGGCCTTTGTGCTGCATCGTCTGTGTCTGGCAATCCACTTGCCCCTGGTGGTGCGCACAGGCGTTTCCATTCTGGGTGCCGGCGTGGTCTACGTGGTTCTGGTGGTAGCGATGAAGATCATCACCCGGGCTGACTGCAGCTTGCTGCCCAAGGGGGATAAGATTGCCAAGCTGCTGCGGATCGAATAACCTGGGGAAAATCGAAAAAACTTGAAAAAAGGTGGCAAAAAAACCTGTTATTTTTTCGAATTAATACTTGCGAAATCGCGCAAAATATGATAAATTCTATCGAGTGAGCCAAAATGCGGGTCAACCGGACGGCTTGCCGCCCCCGCCCTGAGCGCCCGGCCGTTGGCCGTGTTGCCGGCATCCCGCGTTATTATCTGCGCAGCCTCTCCTGCCGGAGAATGCCGCAAGACGAGAAATCATAATAGAAAGAGGAAGAAACCATGAACAAGACAGAACTCGTGGCAGCAATTGCCGAAAAGACCGATCTTTCCAAGAAGAATGCTGAGAAGGCCCTTGCCGCCGTCCTCGATACCGTAGCCGAGACCCTTGCCGCCGGCGAAAAGGTCCAGCTGGTTGGCTTTGGTACGTTTGAGACCAGAGAGCGGGAAGCCCGTACCGCCAAGAACCCCCGCACCGGCGAGACCGTGGAAGTCCCCGCCAGCCGCACGCCTGCCTTCAAGGCCGGCCAGGCGTTGAAGAACAAGGTTGCCAAGTAAAAATCTCTGCCGCAGCCCAGCGGGGCTGCGGCTTTTCTATCGGAATTTTCGTCAATGGGCGAAATGCACAAGAAAGCAGACAGAATTTCTATGAACATGTGCTGCGGACAATGGGAAAACCGCTTGTCCGCGGCATGAATTTGTGGTATAATGATATGACTGAAAAAGTCCGCTTTGGACTTTCAGTAATAATAAAAAAGGAGATCGCAGTATGAAGACAAACATTTCCAAACGAATTGTCGCGCTTCTTCTGACGCTGCTCATGGTGCTGTCTTTGATGCCCATGACATTTGCCGAGGAAACGCCCAAGTCTGACGATCTGGTGGTCCTGTATACCAACGACGTCCATTGCGGCGTCGATCAGAGTGACAGCTCCATCGGCATCGCGGGCCTGGCAAAAATCAAGAAAGACACAGAGTTAAGCCACAAGAACGTAGCTCTTGTGGACTGCGGCGACGCAGTCCAGGGTGAGCTCATCGGCACCGTCTCCAAGGGCGAGTACCTGGTGAAGCTGATGAACTACGTGGGCTATGACTTCGGTACCTTCGGCAACCATGAGTTCGACTACACCATGCCCCAGCTCAAGAAGCTGGTGGACATGGCCGACATGACCTACCTGAGCTGCAACTTCCAGTACATCGGCGAGGGCGAGAACCCCGACGCGGTGACCCCGGCTGCCTACCAGGTCGTGGACTACGACGGCCTGAAGGTCGCCTACGTGGGCATCACTACCCCCGAGTCCCTGGTCAAGTCCACTCCCACCTACTTCCAGGACGCGGAGGGCAACTGGATCTACACCTTCTGCAACGACGAGTCCGGCGAGAAGCTGTACACCGCCGTGCAGACCGCGGTTGACGCGGCCCGCGCCGAGGGCGCCACGGTTGTGGTGGCCCTGGCCCACCTGGGCGTTGACGAGCAGTCCGCCCCCTGGCGTTCCACCGACGTCATTGCCAACACCACCGGCATCGACGTCATGCTGGACGGCCACTCCCACAGCACCATCGCCAAGCAGGAAGTCGAAAACAAGAACGGCGAGACCGTTCTCCTGTCCTCCACCGGCACCAAGCTGGCCAACGTGGGCAAGCTGACCGTCACCAAGGAAGGCGCGGTCAACACTGAGCTGATTAAGCGCTCCGACGTGGAGGGTGTGGACGCCGACACCCAGACCTACCTGGAGCAGATCGAGGGCGAGTTCGAAGCGCTCAAGCAGACGGTCGTGGCCCACGTGGACTACGATCTCCGGACCACGGAGCCCGAGACCGGCAAGAGAATGATCCGTATGCGGGAGACCAACCTGGGCGACGCCTGCGCCGACGCCTACCGGACGGTCCTGGGCGCTGACATTGCCTTCGTCAACGGCGGC
>LXOW01114333.1_pt1 | contig 24617 bp, 20 predicted proteins | sample 1368591 | NCBI WGS metagenome assembly LXOW01 (sample SAMN04884650, study PRJNA319009) | bovine gut metagenome | isolation source: Cow rumen | host: Bos taurus | place: Italy: Legnaro (PD) | collected 2014-07-09
GTCTCGAACCCGCTACCTACAGCTTGGAAGGCTGTCGCTCTGCCAAATGAGCTACTTCCGCAGTGGGATGTGGGAGGGGGAGGATTCGAACCTCCGAAGGCTTAGCCAACAGATTTACAGTCTGCCCCATTTGACCGCTCTGGTACCCTCCCAATTTGAGCCGATAGACGGACTCGAACCGCCGACCGGCTGATTACAANNCCTTTCAAATAACATTCACCGTTTCGAAAAATCGGTTTGCAAAAATAGACTTTTTTTCAATACAAAACGCAAAAACAGATTATTTTTTTAGCGATATACTCTATCTCTCACATTTTCAGCATAATATTTTTATTCCAACGGTCTTCTTATCCTCAGAAACAACCAGTTTCTGATATGAAAAGCGGGGGGATATTTGGCCTATTTTGAACAATTCAAGACTAAAATGGCATAAAACGCACAAAAATGGGGAACGGACGACAGGCATTAGGAAGAGCGGAAAAAGGGGGTGGACGTCATTTATTTTCATTCACGCAGAAAGCGTTAGGTTTTTTTATGATTTTTTCGTGTAAGAAAAATACAAACAGGTGGTCGTGATAACTAGAATTTTTGTATTTTTGCAGACTAAAAATAAAATCGAAAAAGAGAAACAACTTTTTATTATTAACCAAATTAAATTATCATGAAAAAACTCTTTACAACGATGGTGCTTCTGCTCGCGTTAGTCATTGTGGGCAAGGCACAACAGATCCTGTTGAACGAGGACTTCAACCACAGTACGCTCCCCTCAACATGGACCTATGTGGACTCTGACGGAGACGGCCACAACTGGGGCAACTTCGCCATGACAGGCCACTCTGGAGCAGAAGGTGACAGCTGCGCCACCTCTCAGTCCTACACCAGTGCGGATGGAGCTCTTCATCCGGACAACTGGATGATTACTCCCGCCATCACTCTTCCCACCAACAGCTATCCCATGTTGTCATTCTGGGTATGCGCTCAGGACGCCAACTATGCTGCTGAGCACTATGGCGTGTATGTAACCACCAGCAACAATGTTACGGATCTCTCCAGCTACACCTTGTTGTTCGAAGAGACTTTGGACGCCAATGGCGGTACCAGAGCTCAGGGCGCTTGGAAACAGAAAACAGCCGCGCTGCAGGCTTACGCCGGACAAACCGTACACATCGCCTTCAGACATTTCAACTGCTCCGACGAATTCTACCTCAACTTGGACGATGTTACCATTGAGGTGATTACAGATCCTACCTTGTTTGTTTCTCCCACAAATCTCCAATTCTCAGCTGGTGCCCTCAACAGTGACTTTGGCAGAAAGAACATCAGCGTAAATGGCGTGTTGTTGACCAATGATGTGACCATCACTCTTCCCGCCAACTCTCCCTTCGGCATTTCCACCGACACTGTCACTTACAGCAAGACTGTAACCCTGACTCCCACCAGCGGAATCGCCGCCTCTACTATTTATGTTGTATTCAACCCCACTACCGTTGGTTATTATGAAGATGTAATCAATGTTACCACCGCTGGCACAACTCCAGTCAATATTTCTGTGAAAGGTTTGGCTCTCGACTGCAGTCAAAGCATGCCTATTCCTTGGTATGAAGACTTCGCCACCGAAGAGTTCCCCACCAACTGCTGGACTATGACCTCTACAGATACCGCTGACTATGTATCAAGTGAAGGCCAAGTATATCCCGGTGTGAAACGCTACACTTGGTACAACTCCGCAAGCAGCCAATACGCCTCAGTTATCGGTGACCAGGAAGCTGTTCAGGATGAGCATCTCTACACTCCCACCTTTGACCTGAGCAACACTCAAGGCGCCGCTGACTTCCAATTCGAATTCAGAACCAACCCTGGCATTGAAGCTTTGATTAACGGTGAAGTGAGATTCTTCTTGAAAATGAGCACCGACAATGGCAATAGCTGGAATACCGTATTTGACGTGGCTGATATCCGCGCAGAATTCGCATCATATTGGACTGGCTGGGATGACGTATGGCCCGTTAACATTAATATGGATCAATATTTGGGAAGCAACGCCCAGATTAAATTTGACTTCCACTATGAAGCCGACCTCGGTGCCGCTGACCAGATGATTATTCAGAATGTGAAGTTCATCAACTACTTCGAACCCAGACTGGATGTTTTCGCTGACGACACTGTTGATGTGTTCACCTATGTTGGCAATCCCGAATCAATTCTGATTCCTGTTGAAGGACGTAACCTCAACAGCAGCATCACCGTGACCACCACTGCTCCTTTTGAAGTGTCAGCTGACGGAACCACCTTTAACACCACAGCTACTCTTCCCGCCCAGGGTGGTAACTTGTATGCCAGATTCAACCCGACAACCGAAATAGTTGGTGCCAGCGCTAATATTACTTTTACCAATAACTATACAGATCCTACCGGCACCTATCCAGCCACTACATTCACCCAAACTTTGGTTATGCTTGGTAACTCATACGACTGCTCTGGCGTTGTTCTTCCTATCGCAGAAAGCTTCGAATCAGCAGAAGGCACTGTATTGGCTCCCAATACCACTGAATACTGCTGGAGCGCTTTCAAAGGCAACCCCCGCGATGCTCAGAATGACATCATCAACTCCAACGACTATGCTTACACTGGAGCCCAGTCATTCCGCTTCTCATCTTTCAAATACAACGCTCAGCAGATTTATGACCAATACCTTATTTCTCCTGAACTGACTTCAACCAGCCCCATGCTGGTGATGTTCAACTATGCCAACGCTTCCGCACTGAAGGACGAGACTTTCGCTGTTGGTTATTCAACCACTGGCAACGCCATTGAAGACTTCACTTGGGAAGCCGACATCACCAACGCAGCCAACACCGATTGGCAGCTGTACCGCAACGCCAACGTTCCCGCTAACACTAAATACGTTGCTATTCAATACAAATCACAACGTAAAGCTTATTTATATATTGACAACTTCCAGGTGATGGTGGCTCCTTCATGCCTGTTCCCTGTTGAACTGAAAGCTGAAAACACTGGTACCGACCACGCTGACCTCACTTGGGTTGCAGGTTCCAATGAAACTTCATGGGAAATTGCTTATGGCACAGCTCCTCTGGCTTTTGCTACAGCTACCACAACCACTGTTAACACTTTGGGCACCACCATCAACGGTTTGACCACCAACACCCACTATCAAGTGGCTGTTCGCGCCATCTGCGGTGCAAACGAATACAGCGCTTGGTCAGAAATTGTTGATTTCTGGACCACCACCAATCCCGCTACCGTTCCTTACACCCAAACATTCGAGGACAATGACAACGACCGCGGCAACTGGGTATTTGTTAATGGTAACCAAGCCAACTATTTCACGTATGGCAATATCCCTGGCTCAACTACCGGAAAAGCCTTGATGATTACTCAAGATGGTTCCACCAACACCTATCTGACTCAAGTAGCTGCTGAAACCTTAACTTCCCACTACAGCACTGTATGGGCATACAGAGACATCCAGTTCCCCACAACCACAGCTGCCGGCTTCCTCCTTTCATTGAATTGGAAGTGCTTTGGCGAGGTTGACTACGACTTCGGTGAAATGTTCATCGGTAACGCTACTGAAGTGACCAACTTCGACAGAAACGAGAATCATCCCGGTTTCGTTGACGTTAACACCGCTCACTATACTCCTGCCGGTCTGACTAAGATTGACCGCTTTGTCAACAAATCCCAGACCCAGACAGCCGCCTACATCATCCCCGCTGACGGCAATGCCGGTCAAGTGAAACGTCTGTATTTCTTGTGGACCAACGACTCATTGAGCGGTGCTGAAACTCCTCTCGCAGTAGATAACATCAACATCTCTATTCCCCAATTCGCCAATATGAGCGGTGTGGTTACTGACGCCAACAGCGGAGCCGGTATTGCCGGTGCCACCGTGTCAATCGTTTCCAACCAAGGCTTTACCGGTACCGCCACCACAGACAACAATGGTAGCTATCTCATCGAAAATGTAGTAACCGGTTATTACACTGTTGTGGTTAGCGCTCACGGTTATCAAACCTTAAACACTGGTTACAGTCTTTCAGAAGGCAACAACAACTGTCCTTGGGAATTGGCAGTGGAAGAATGCGCTATTATCCCCACAGGTCTTTCCTACACACTTGAAGAAGATAATATGATCCTTACTTGGGACGCTATCGAAGATGGTGTGATGACCCAAGCAATCAGTTCAGAATACAAGTCAGCTATTGGCGCTGGTAACAGCTATGGTTTTGGTTGCTACCACTTGTTCGAACCCAACCAGTTGACTGCTTACAACGGTAGTACTATCACAAGCATCGGTATTTTCGTTAACGGTGAGCTTGAGTACTGTACTTATACCCTCATGATTTGGACTGGTGGTGACCATACTTCAGGTCCCGTTTCACCCGAACCAGTTTATGAGCAAGTATTGACTCCTGACGACATTACCCTTAGCGAATGGAGTGATATTACTCTTACCACTCCTTATGTAATCGACGGTTCACAAAGCATTTGGATTGGTTATTTCGTTGATTGCGAAGCTCCTTCAGGACAAGACGTTTTCTCAGCCGGTGTAACCGACCAAAACAATGTTAACGAAGGATTTGGTAACGTAATGTACTTCAACAGCGCATGGTCAACCTTGACTGGCGCTTCCGCTTCTTTAGTTTACAACTGGATGATCCGCGCCAACGTTGTGGCTCCCGATTTGCACTACAACGTTTTGGAAGACGGTCAGCTTATCGCCAGCAATTTGGAAGAAGCTGAATATATCGTTTCACCTTACAACGCAAATTCATGCTATCAAGTTGTGACCATCTGCGATAATGGTGAAGTTTCAAGTCCTTCAGATTGCGCTGGCGGTGACGCTATCAACGATATGGAAGCTAACGTTACTTTCGAGGTTTATCCTAACCCCGCTCACGAAACCGTTACCGTTTCCACTTCCATGAACGCTCAGAAAGTTGAAATCCTGAACTTCTTAGGCCAGGTTATCTACNNATGCTGACGGCGTTTACTTCATCCGCCTCACCGGTGACGAAGGCATCGCTACCCAGAAACTGATTAAGAAATAATCTTTCTCAATCATAATTGAAGAAGGCGACCAAATGGCCGCCTTCTTTTTTTTTGTTTAAACAATCACGCTTGGAATTTGTCTATCTATTGAAGACGAAGCATACTCCGCCTCAACAAATATAAATATACACAATAAGCAATTCACCAATTCAACAAAAATTCGTACTTTTGCAAATCTAAAAAAGAATCGAAATTATGAAAAGATTATTCTTAGTATCTATCCTAACATTGTGTGCCTCTTTACTTACTATGGCACAAGATGACATCGACGCATTGCGCTTCTCGCAAGCCGATTATGAGGGCACCGCCCGATTCATGGGTGCCGGTGGGGCATTCAGTGCCGTAGGCGCGGAATTCTCGGCCCTTAACATCAACCCAGCCGCCATCGGTGTATTCAAGAAAAACGAAATCACCTTCACCCCGCTGGTAATTTCCATATATAATAATACCAGCAACTATAACAACAACAGCAGCCACACCAGCAATGTGAAATACTCGCTGGCCAATGCCGGAAGCATATTCCGCATATCGCTGAACCAGGAGAACGGTTGGAAGGCCATACAACTGGGCTTTGGCTACAACCGCACCTGTGACTACAACAACACCTTCCGCATTGAGGGCACCAGCAGAAACAGCTCAATGATGGATGCTTTCCTTGGCGACATAGGAGGGAAAAACCTTCAAAACTTCAGCGACAACGAAATGCTGGCCTGGAAGACCTATATGATTGACTACGACAGCCTGCAAGGTAGATTCTATTCGCCTTTTGCCAAGAAACCCCTCCACCAGAAACTGGTGAGCGAATGCTCGGGTGGCAACGATGAGATTGCTTTCTCCATCGGTGGCAACTACAACGACCAGCTGTTTATCGGTGCCACCCTCGGTGTGCCCGTCATCAGCTACAACGAGAAAACCAAATACACAGAGGAAGATGAAGAGGGCACCACTTACATCTCCAGCTATCTCATCACCGAGACCTACCGTGTACGCACCACCGGTGTCAACCTGAAACTGGGTGTAATCTACCAGCCCGCCGACTTTGTGAGAATCGGTGCCGCCTTCCACACCCCCTCCTACTTTGGCCGTGTGAAGAACTCATACTCCAGAACAATGACCAGCTACTATCCTGATGGCAACAACTCAGGCACTTTCGAAAACAGCTATGCCTTCAACTATACCCTTACCACCCCCCTCAGAGCTATAGGCAGCGTGGCTTTCCTCATCAAGAAAAGAGCTTTTGTGAGTGCCGAATACGAATTCACCGGCTACGGCATGAGCCGCATGAGCTCTAACGACTACTCTTTTGACGAGGAGAACGAGAACATCCAGGAAAAATACGGTGCCTGCCACACGGTACGCGTGGGCGGCGAGGTGTATGTGACCAACAACTTCCTCTTGCGCGCCGGCTACAATTTCAAATCGTCAGCCTTCCGCAACACCGTCAATAACAACAACGCAATGCATACCGCCACCGCCGGCTTGGGTATCAGAGTCAAAGGCTTTCTCCTCGACCTCGCCTACGTCTTCAAAACCAAAAACGAAAATATCTGGCTCTACGACTCCGACTACGTTGACCCTGCCTCACTGCGCACCAACACCCATCGGGTAGTGGCTACCTTAGGTTACAAGTTTTAAGCATAAACGCCAGCTTGTCCTCCTCAGGCCACTCCACATCCATCCAGTGGATAAGGAAGCCTTCGCGCTCCATCTTCCTGAACCAAGTCATCTGACGCTTGGAGAACTGATGGATGGCCACATTCAGACGCTTGAACATCGTATCATAATCCATCTGACCCTGCACATACAGGGTCAGAAATTTATATTCCAGGCCATAACGTATCAGCTGGTTGGGATTCACCCCGCTATCTATCAGGCTGCGCACCTCGTCCACCATCCCCTGCTCCAGACGTTCTCTCAGCCTGCGGGTGATGCGCGAGCGTATCAAGTCGCGGTCGCCCCGCAATCCGAAAATCACAGAGGGAACCGCCTGACAACTGTCCCATAGCTCTGGATGCTCACGATAGTAGATTTCAATCTCTATTGCCCGCAGCAAACGAGGCCGCTCGCAAGTGTCCGTATGATTATGCAACGCCTTAAAAGATGCCAGCATAGCCGTCAGTTCCTCATCGGTGTGCTTCTCCAATTCAGCGCGAAGTACAGGATTATCAGGCACCGGAAACAGCTTGTAGCCTTTCAGCAAAGCCTCTATATACATGCCGCTCCCCCCGCAAATCACCACATGCCTCTGGCGGCTCTCTATATCACGGATAGCCTGATGCGCCAGCTGTTGGTACTGGAAAACATTATACTCTATGCCGGGTTCCACAATATCTATCAAATGAAAAGGAAGCTGAACCCCATTGATGGTGTAATCCTCCAAATCCTTACCCGTCCCGATATCCATCCCACGATACACCTGACGCGAGTCAGCGCTGATGATTTCAGCATCAATATGATGCGCAAGCACCGCGGCAATATGTGTCTTCCCTGTGGCTGTGGGTCCTAGTATAGTGATGGTCATTTTTTCTCCTGATAGATTTCAAAATTGGAAACATTCTTCCCATTGACATCAAAGCGCACAAAGGTTATCAGCTGGTGAATACCCTGCTTGCCCGCAGCCCCCGGGTTCAGAAACAACAGATTATACTGTTGGTCGCGAATTACCCGCAAGATGTGGGAGTGACCCGCCACCAACAAGTCAGGCTTCTCTTCTTGAATCAGCTTGACAACCTCAGGCTCATAGTGCCCCGGCTTGCCCACAATATGGCTCATCACCACCTTCAGCCCCTCACACTGGAAAATCTGAACCTTGGGGATATTATGTCCCCTCACATCCCAGCCGTCACAATTGCCATATACCGCCCTCACAGGCGCAATAGTCTGCAGGTCGCAAATGATGTCGTCGCTTAGCATATCGCCACAGTGCCAAATTTCATCACAATGCCCAAAAAAAGTGAAGAGCTCGGGATGGATATAGCCGTGCGAATCGGAAAGGACACCTATTTTTTTCATAGCCTCTGTTTTACAGTCTCAAAAAGCACGATACCCGTAGCCACCGAAACATTCAGCGATTTGATGGTACCCACCATCGGAATATTGATGGCGTCGTTGCATATACGCTGATAGTCCCAAGCTATACCCTCATACTCATTGCCCATAATCAGACATATCGGTCCAGTAAGGTCTTTTTGGTAATGAAAATGAGAAGCCTTCTCGGTGACCGCTATCACCTCGATACCCGAATCCTTCAGGAAGTTAATCACCTCCACCAAATTGGAGTGACGGCAGATGGGGATTTTATTGAGGGCACCTGCGGAACTTTTCACCGCATCCTCATTCAGCTGTGCTCCTCCCTTCAGAGGCAGTATAATGGCATCCACCCCCGCACATTCAGCCGAGCGGGCGATGGCTCCGATATTGCGCACATCGGTGATTTTATCCAACAACAGCAGAAATGGCACCCTACCCTCCTCATAAATCCGAGGCACGATGTCAAAGATGCTCTGGTATTCGATAGCCGACACAAAGGCCACCACNNAACTTGTTCAGTTTCTCGGCGGGCACATACTGGAAAGGAATCTTGTGCTGGCGCACCTGATAAAAAAGCTCTTTGAATAATTCTCCCTGCAAGCCTCTCTGCAATAACACTTTGTCTATAGTCTTGTCTGACTCAATCGCCTCCATCACAGGGCGCAATCCATAAATAATATTATCGTTGGTCATAATACTGTTTTTCAGCTGCAAAGATAGCAATTTTTGTTGATTTGTTTATTTGTTGATTTGTTTATTTGTTGTTTTATCCTATCGTTGATTTGTTTAATCGCTAATAGGCTTGGCACATTGAAATATTTTGTATTTTTGCCAATTAAAAAAATTTGCACTGTGGAATCATTAAACACTTATTTTCATAACATTGCCAAAGGAGACGAACCCGCCAACCTATACAATCCCATCAACTATATTCTGTCGCAAGATGGTAAACGTATCCGCCCCAGGTTAGTGATGGCCGCAGCCGAGCTGTTTGGAAGAAAGGCGGAAGAGGTGAAACATGTAGCCGCCGCTTTCGAGATGCTTCACAACTTCACCCTCATCCACGATGACATCATGGACGAGGCGCCCATACGCCGGGGTCAGCCCACGGTTTACAAGCAATGGAACAGCAATATCGCCATTCTGGCTGGCGACGCATTGGCCATCATGGCCCTGCAGGAACTGCTGAAAGCCCCTTGCGACGATGCCACCAAAATCAAAATCAGCGATTTGTTCGCCCGCACTTCCCTGGAAATCTGCGAAGGTCAACAGTACGACCTCGATTTCGAGACCCTCGAAGATGTAAGCATCGACGATTACATCAAAATGATACGGCTGAAAACAGCCGTCATGCTGGCAGGCTGCCTAAAATCGGGAGCCATCTTCGCCCATGCCTCGGAAGCCGACCAGCAGGCCATGTATGATTTCGGCATCAACATCGGCATCGCCTTCCAACTCAAGGACGACATTCTGGACCTGTATTCCGACACACAGGTCTTTGGCAAAATTCAGGGTGGGGATATCAAGGAAAACAAGAAAACCTACCTGTATCTCACCGCCCTGCAGCTGGCTGATGACGAACAACGTCAGACCCTGAAGAAATACTTCGCTTCCACCGATTTCGATTTTGAGCAGAAACTGAAAGATGTCAAAAACATCTACGAGCAACTGCACGTGAAAGAGAAAACAGAACAGAAGATAACACAATATGTCGATGCCGCCATAGAGGCATTGAACGCTGTTTCAGTTGGGAAAGAGAATAAAGAGGAGTTGTATAAACTGGCAAAATCAGCAGTGTTTAGAAACAAATAATGAACAGCAGGAACACATCCAAAAAATACGCCATCATTATCGGTGTGATGCTGCTATTGGCCGCTGTTTACGCCATCAAGCTGTTCAGTTTGCAGGTAATCAGCAAAGACTACAAAGAGGCCGCCAAGAACAATGCGCTGCGCCAGATAACCGAGCATCCTGACCGTGGGCTGATATACGACCGCAACGATTCGCTCTTGGTTTTCAACGACGCGGCCTACGACCTGATGGTGGTTCCCAAGGAGTTGAAGGAGTTCGACACGCTAGACATGTGTCGCATTCTGGACATCACCAAAGAAGAGCTTGTGAAACGTATCGAGAAAGCCTCCTCCTATTCCAGAATCATCCCATCAATGGTCGCCCAGCAGATGTCCAAAGAAGACTACGGCTACCTGCAAGAGAAACTCTACAAATTCCCAGGCTTCTTCGTGCAAACCCGAACCCTGCGCTCTTATCCCGAGGCGGTGGCCGCCCATATTCTGGGTTATGTGGGGGAAGTGAACGAGAGAACCATCGAGGACGATCCCTATTACAAGATGGGAGACTACATCGGCATCAGCGGCATTGAGAAAGCCTACGAGAACGAGCTGCGTGGGGTGAAAGGCCAGCGTGTGGTGCTGGTGGATGTCAACAACCGCGAAATCGGCAGCTACCACAACGGAGAAGAAGACGTGAAGGCGATTCCCGGCACATCTCTATGGAGCACCCTCGACCTGCGTCTGCAACGCTATGGCGAGCAGCTCATGCAGAACAAGCGAGGTAGCATTGTGGCCATCGAACCCAAAACCGGAGAAATCCTCTGCATCGTGTCCAGTCCCAGCTACGACCCCAATCTGCTGGTGGGAAAAGCCCGTAGCAAGAATTACACCATGCTATGGCGCGACTCCATCCGCAAGCCCCTGTTCAACAGAGCCCTGCAAGCCATGTATCCGCCAGGGTCAACCTTCAAGCTGGCCAACGGACTCATTGCCGAAGAGGAAGGCATACTGGATGCCAACACCATCTACCACTGTCCCGGAGGTTATCAAGTGGGCGACCATAAGATAGGCTGCCACCACGGAGGCGCCACCAACCTGGTGGCCGCTGTCCAGCATTCGTGCAACACCTATTTCTGCAAAGCCTTTTACAACATCATCAGCAACAAGAAGAAATACCCCACCATACAGGAAGGATACACCGCCTGGCGCGACCATATTGTCAAACTGGGCTTCGGCACCACCTTCGACACCGACCTGCCTTACGAGAAAAAAGGCATACTGCCCACCGCCGAGTATTTCGACAAGCGCTACGACAAAAGATGGAACGGCAACACGGTGGTGTCTATGGGTATCGGACAGGGAGAGGTGTGCGTAACCCCTATCCAGATGGCCAATATGCTGGCCATTATCGCCAACAGAGGCTATTATGTGCGTCCTCATGTCATCAAGGCTATCGGAAGCAAAGACAATCTCAACACCCAATACATGGACAAAGTGGATGCCGGCATCAAGCCCGAATACTTTGGGCCTATCATACAAGGCATGGAGATGGCTGCACTGGCGGGAACCGCAAGAGGAGCCCAGATTCCTGGCATCAGGGTGGCGGGTAAGACCGGCACCGCCCAGAACCCCCATGGACGCGACCACTCGGTTTTCGCCCTCATAGCCCCTATCGACGACCCGCAGATTGTGGTGTTCTGTCTGGTGGAAAACGGAGGATGGGGTGCCGCTGTGGCCTGTCCCATTGCCAGCCTCATCGCCGAATTGTATCTCACCGGCGAGGTGAAACGCAAGGGCGTGGAGGAAAATATGCTTAACTTATCAACTAAATAGCGATGCCCTTATCATATAAAACAACAGCTACAAAAGGTTTCGACGGAAGGCTGATTCTCTACTACAGCCTGCTCATCACCATTGGCTGGCTCACCATATTCTCCACTTCCTATAATCCCAGCGCAGACCAAGTGTTCAGCATGTCGCTACCATACGCGCGCCAGCTGCTTTGGATAGGCACTTCCATCATTCTGGCAATAGTGATACTGCTACTAGACTCCCGTATCATCCAGCATTACTCCTATCATCTTTATCTATTCTGCCTGCTACTGGTCATTTCCACCTTCTTTCTGGGCTCTGAAGTCAACGGTGCCACCTCGTGGATTAAAATCGGCAATTTCAGCATCCAACCCACGGAATTCATGAAACTGGCCACGGCAATGACGCTGGCGAAGTTCTTCAACGAAGGGAAAACCCTAGGAGAGAAAAGAAGCATGTGGCTGATAGCCTTTGCCATCATCCTTATTCCCGCATTCACCATCCTGCTGCAGAAAGACACCGGCTCCGCCCTCGTTTTCCTGTCTTTCATTGTCCTTTTCTATCGTGAAGGCATGAGCGGCATCGTCTTCATCATAGGAGCCATCGCCGTTTTTCTCTTTGTCTTCACCCTGATGACCAACGAAATCTACGCCATCGCCCTGCTCACGCTCATCCTGATTATCGCTTGGATTATCAATCGGAAAGACAAGAAGAAAATCATCATGGGCATCGTTATTTATGTTATAGCCCTGGCCTTTATAGGAGCCGTCAACATCGCCTACAACAAGGTGCTGCAACCCCACCAGAAACAACGTATCGACACCCTTCTGGGCAAGACCTCTGACCCCAAAGGCGCCGATTTCAACCTGATACAGTCCAAGATTGCCATCGGCTCTGGCGGTCTCTTCGGCAAAGGCTACCTCAACGGAACCCAGACCAAACTGAATTTTGTGCCTGAACAAAGCACCGACTTCATCTTTTGCGCCATCGGCGAGGAATGGGGCTTTCTGGGAAGCTGCGCACTGGGGGCGTTATTCATGGCGCTTATCATCAGAATACTTACCCTTGCCGAAAAACAACGTAACCCCTATGTCCGGTATTACGGCTACGGCATCGCCGGCATTATTGCCTTCCACTTCTTCATCAACATCGGAATGACCATTGGCCTGGTGCCCATCATCGGCATCCCGCTCCCGTTTATCAGCTATGGAGGCTCCTCGCTTTGGGCGTTTACGGCCATGCTTTTTATTTTCATCAAACTGAACGACAACTAAACTGATATGCGCAAAAAAATAGGGCTTTTCTTCGGATCTTTCAATCCCATTCACCTGGGACATCTGATTATTGCCGAATACATCGTAGAGCATACCGACCTGAAAGAGCTCTGGTTTGTGGTTTCACCCCGCAACCCGTTGAAAAAGAAACAGAGTCTGCTCAACGACCGCCAGCGCCTCTACATGGTGAACCTGGCCATCGAAGACGACTACCGCTTCAGGTCGTGCGACATCGAGTTCAAGTTGCCCCAACCCTCTTATACAGTCAACACCCTGCTCCATCTGGCTGAAAAATACCCCGACAAGGAGTTCTGCCTGATCATGGGCGAAGACAACCTCGACTGCATCGAAAAATGGTACAACTACCAGTTCCTGCTGGACAACTACCAGATTTATGTCTATCCAAGGGATAACTACAAAACCGAGAACAAGCGTGAACTACCGAACATCCATTATGTGGACGCCCCAAAGATAGGAATCTCCGCCACCATGATACGGCAAGGCATCCAAGAAAAGAAATCAGTAAAATACCTCATGCCCGAAAAAATCGCCAAATACGTCGAAGACATGGGACTATACACAAAATAACCAACATGAAATAACCAACACGAAGTAACCAACACGAAGTAACCAACACGAAGTCATCAACACGAAGTAACCAACACGAAGTAACCAACACGAAGTAATCAACACGAAGTCATCAACACGAAGTAACCAACATGAAATACTACACTATAGAAAATCTGGAAATCACCGATGCGGGAGCGGAGGGAAAGGCCATCGGCAAACAGGAAGGCCTGACGGTTTTTGTGCCCTACGCCGTGCCCGGTGACATTGTGGACGTGCAGGTGTTCAAGAAGAAAAAAGGCTATGCGGAAGCCCACATCACCGCTTTGAAGAAAGCCTCACCCGACCGTATCGAGCCCGTATGCCAGCACTTCGGCCTGTGCGGAGGCTGCAAATGGCAGCTGCTAACCTACGAAAAACAGCTCTACTACAAGCAGAAACAGGTTTTCGACAACTTCAAGCACCTCGGCAAGTTCGAATTTCCCGAAATCCAGCCCATTATAGGCTCAGAAAAGCAATACTACTATCGTAATAAACTCGAATTCACCTTCTCTGACTTGAGGTGGCTGGATGACATCGACCGCCAGAAGCAGGAAGCGGGCGAAAAGATTGTGCCCGAGGGCTTGGGTTTCCACATCCCCGGCAAATTCGACAAGGTGCTCGACATTCAGCATTGCTATCTGCAAGCCGACCCTGCCAATGAAATCAGGCTGGCCATCAAAGAATACGCCCTACAACATCACATACCCTTTTTCAACGTGCGCAAACACGAGGGAGTGTTGCGCAACCTTATCATCCGAAACAGCTCCACTGGCGAACTGATGGTGATAGTGATCATGACCGTCAAGAACGAGCAGACCATGGAACTGATGCAATTTATCGCTGACCGCTTCCCGCAGATCACCTCACTGCAATATTGCATCAACACCAAATTCAACGACAATATCACCGACCTGGAAATAATCCCCTTCAAGGGAAAACCCTACATGATGGAGGAGATGGAGGGGCTTCAGTTCAAGGTGGGACCGGTTTCGTTTTACCAGACCAACAACCCCCAAGCCTACAACCTGTATAAGACAGCCCGCAAGTTTGCCCAAATCGGACCCGACGACATCGTTTACGACCTCTATACCGGTAGCGGCACCATCGCCAACTTTGTGGCCCGTCAGGCCAAGCTGGTGGTGGGCATCGAATATGTGGACGAGGCCATTGCCAACGCCAAAGAGAACTCAGCCCTCAACGGCATCACCAACACCCGCTTCTATGCCGGCGATATGGCTAAGGTGTTCACCGCCGACTTCATCAAACAGAACGGCACCCCCGACATCGTCATCACCGACCCGCCACGCGCCGGCATGCACGAGAAGGTAGTGGAGCAGCTGCTAAGCATCGCCCCCAAGCGCATTGTGTATGTAAGCTGCAACCCCGCCACCCAAGCCCGCGACCTCACCCTGCTCTGTGCAAACTACAAGGTAACGCGAGTTCAGCCTGTCGATATGTTTCCCCACACCCACCACGTGGAGAATGTGGTACTGCTGGAGAGAGTTGAGAATTGACAATTGACAATTGACAATTGACAATTGACAATTGATAATTGATAGCTGAAAACCAAATAAATAACATATACTCATCAACAGCGAAGTTCACTAACAGCAAAGCTCATCAACACGAAGTCATCAACAGCGAAGCTCATCAACACGAAGTCACCAACACGAAGTCATCAACAGCGAAGCTCACCAACGAACCTACAACCTTTTCATAGAGAATAATGGGAAATATAGGACAATTTTGCAATCAACAATACCAGCAGCACCGCAACTTTATCCTCTACGGTGTCATAGGCATCATCACCACCGCCATTGATGTGGGTGTTTTCACCCTACTGTGTTACTGGAACATGCACAAACTGGTGGCCAACACTATCAGCTATCAGGTGGCAATGGTGGCCAGTTTTTTCCTCAACATGCACTACAACTTCAAGGTCAAGGACAAAGTGTGGTATCGTTTCCTGTCATTTTTCTTAGTCAACCTCATCGGCTACGGCTTCAGCCAGCTGCTGGTGTTCCTGTTCATCACCAAACTCGGCATGCCCGACTTCATCGGCAAGCTCCTCGCCACCATCCTCGCCGCCATCTGCCAGTTCCTCTTCATCAAACACCTCACCTTCAGAGTCAAGAAACAAGAGGAAGAAGCAATAAACTAAATCCACAACGCCCCGCAGCCGCTATATTTTGCAGGCTGTCAATGTTGCTTATTTGGTATTGTCCTTTATATACACAGTGCAGCAGCGAATGATTATCTCGACATGATTTGTAAAGGTCGTGATTATCAGCACTGAGGGAATCGGTGTGTTGAATTGTGCAGTTGGTAATTGCACAATTTCACTAATCGGCATCAATTGTGCAGTTGGCAACTGCACAATTTCCTTTATCGGGAGTTTCTCTAACAGCGAAGTAAACGCAGAGGCGCTATAAGTGTCATAGAACTTGACCATGTTGTACAGATTCCTGCGGCTATATCCCCTTAGGCGAGGATTATGAATTTTCAGATAATCAGCCAAATCGGCCACTACCTTGCTACCCCAATTGGAATATTTCAATTGAAATGAGAGGAATTGTCCAACTTCCCAGCAGGTCAACAGGTTCTCAATATTGACATTGGCAATAGCGCAGTTAAGATGCGAGTTAATAATAGCATCGATTTGAGCAAACTGTTCCTCAAAAATGGTTTGGTTCTGCGTATCTATAATTCTTTCAATATTATCCATACATTACTTAATATGTTCACCTACTATGATGCCGCATGCGAGATTTCAAATATGACGTGCTTTCCTTATTGCAGGCCGTTAGGTCTGCAAAATTATGAAATAGTCCTGAAAGGACTACATCCTATTAACCCCTTACCAAACGACCGCAGGGAGTGCGGTATGGGGTATGATGACACTCCTCCTCTCCATCTGCGTGCCAAAGGCACGCCACTAACGGTCGGATGGTTGTGGCGCCCCTCCTCCATCTGCGGGACGCAGATGGCTACAATGTAGGCGCCTGCGTCCCCGCAGGCGCTGCTGTTGAAGACAACGCCCTCATTCTCCGACTTTTCCCTATGATGGAAAAGTCGGCAAAAGATCAAGCCGACGGTAAGTGCAACCGCACAGGCTCGTTCCCCCCAACCGTCGGCATCGCCTACGCACGCATCATCATAGCAAGTGTCTGGCAAATGATATGATGCTATTGCTTTTTTGCAGGCTGTTAGGTCTGCAGAATGTGAAATAGTCCTGAAAGGACTACATCCTATTAACCCCTTACCAAACGACCGCAGGGAGTGCGGTATGGGGTATGACGACACCCCCTCCCCTCCACCTGCGTGCCAAAGGCACGCCACTACTGGTCTGATTTCCCCTGCGGAGGCGGCTGCGTCCCGCAGGTGCAAACAGGCCGTTAGGTCTGCAGAGTTTGGTAGAAAATGAAGATTTTCACTACTCCTCCACGCACGCCGTAAGGTGTGCGATCTACATCTGTGGACATTTTTGTCTATTCTCACCATCCAAACCTAATAATACGTAATTTGCTGATTTCGGTTGTCACTTTTGTGACATTCGACTAATTTAAGTTGACAGAATGGGGAAGGTTAAACTGAAGTGGTATACTTTTCAATTACTATTTACACTCGATAAATCCGACCTTCGAAATATTTCAAAATGGCGAGTGGTTTTATCACAAATGGTTAGAAATGCCACTCTCGCTCTACCCAAACCGTTGAGCCGTACCAGAGCCCTCCTACCTTAGGTATACCCAAGTCATACCCAAGTCCAAACAAGCACTTTGGGCTTGGCTACTACTTGGGTAGAGCTTGGGTAGAGCTTGGGTAGGACTTGGGAGAGGTATGCGCTACGCGCATGAATGTTTAATCTATTACTATTTTTTCCACCAAACCCCTTTGGAGACGGTGCATGCACCGTCTCTACTTTCTAAACCGCCTAAACTACTAAACTTCCTAAACTTCTATACAATCACCAACTACCTCTGCGTAAAAGGCCTCCACATCATTATCTTGCGCCAGGCATGGCGACCTGTCCCGACTGGAGGGATTTCTGCATCAGCTCGTCCACCTGCTGCTGCACATAGGCCTGCTTTTTCTGCTGGGTGAGCATCATGCGGGCAGCGGCAATCTCCTCTTCGGTTTCGTTGATAGTACGGCGCGACTTGTAGTCAAGGAAGACAATGAGGTAATGGTACTCTTTGTCTTCGGTCTCGATATATTTGTTTTGGGTGAGAATGGATTCCTTGTTCTTGATTTCGATGGGGAATTCATTTTGTATGTCATCTAAATACAGCCAATTGTTGTCCTCCAGAAAATACTCAATAGAGTCGGCGCAAAGCTCCTCTATTCGCTGCTTCTCTTCTACACGACGCTCGTCGTCAAAGAGGAGTTCCTTCAGCTCCTTGATAACCTTTGAGCCTTTGGAGGTCTTGACGTAATTAATCTTGATAATCTCGCGATTGACGGTGTAGCGGCTCTCGTATTTTTGGAGAAACTGCTCCAATTCCTCGTCGCTGACTTCAAACTGACTGCTGTCGGAGGTTAACATCCCGTAATAGGCATTCACCAGCAACGAGTTCTTGTACTCGGCTATCTCCTTGCTGAAATTCTGCTGACGTAAAGGAAGTGTCTGCCGGGCCTCATGGAGAATAATCTGCTGACGTATCCAGTCTTCTATCAGCGACTGTGCGAGGCGTGCACTGTCTGCCGGAAGATAACTGTCGGGAATCTGACCGGAGAGCTGCGAAAGATATAGTTTGGCGTTATAAGCCTCCGCCACCACAGGGTCTTTTTGCACACAAGAGGTCAGGCAGGCGCAGAACAGTATGAGCAGTAAAGGCAGGTATGCTCTCATGACTTATTTCTTCAAGATGGTTGCATACACATCCTCGTTGATGGTAACGGGATATTTCTGGCGCAGTTCCTGCAGCCACAGTTCGTCCAAATGATTCTGGTATTCGGTGATGACTGTGGCCTTGAGCTGCTGGAAGGTCTTATATTCCACTGGATTGGCATTGGGATCCACAGGGTAGTTCACCTTTATTCTCTCGTAATATTCCTTCAGGCCTGCGGTATCGGTAATGGCTTGGGTCCACACTTTCTGCGAGTTGATTTCGTACAGAATCATGCCATCATGGTATTCGTTGACCAGTTCTTTGAAATCAGGATATTTGTTGATGAGATTCTCTTTCTCGTAAGCGTATAATTTCTCTTCCACAAATTTATCAAACCTTTCATTGAGGAATTTCTCCAAAGAGGTGGTAAGGTCAATTCCCTGGAAGCGGGAAATATACTTGGCGAAATCCTTAGCCAGTATCTGCTGGTTAGCAAATGTGGCCATAGGAAGCAAGTCGTCGATGCCAGCCAATTTGGTGATATCAGTGCCAGTGGACTGGAAGAACTCAGCAGGGATATTGCCGCACAAGAACTTCATGCCAGCGGCTTTCCCACTATCGTCATAGTTATATTGGTTCTTCAGGCTAGCTATAAAGGATTCCTTGCTGATATAGCTGCGGTTGTCGCGTCCCAGTTTCATACGGAGCATACCCTCATAATCTTCGTCAACGGTGATGTATTGAATAGAGTCGAGTTTGATAAAGTGCCAGCCGTAAACAGAGGCAACCGGTTTGGAGACCTCACCGTTCTGCAAGTGGATAGTGGCGGCCACAAAGTTGCCGGCACGCTGGTTGGGGGCGAAAGGCTGCATACGACCTTCCTTGATGTTGGTGGCAATATCATCGGAATAATCCACCACCAACTGGGCGAAAGGAACCCCTTGTTTTAGTTTCTGCTGAATTTCCTCTATTTTACCCTTAGCCTCCTCGCTCATGACACCATGGCGGGCATTGGTATCGCTAATCAGAATATGCGCGGCATAAATCTTGGAAATGGCGGGAACAACATCTTGAACGTAAATCAGGTGATAGCCGAAACGTGAGCGGACAGGCATGGAAACCATGCCTACGGGCGTGTTATAGGCACCCGTCTCAAAAGGATATATCAGATTGAACACGGTGAAATAGCTGATGTCACCCTTGTTGCCGGCCTGTTTCTTGCCGTTTTGCGGGTTGACAAAGTCACGGGCAGAGGGATCTTCCGAGTAGAGCTCTGCAGCCTCATTAAAGTCCATTCCCTTCAAAATCTGCTTTCTGATCTTCATTGCCTTCTTGTAAGCCGCCATTGTGTCTTTCGGATTGGCGTCAAGGGCACAGTTGATGAGGATATGGGAGGCGTGAACGTGTTTCTTCGCACGCTCGACACACTCCTTGTATAAACGCTCCGTCACCTCATTGTCGGTGAGGTACTGCTGGGCCGACTGGTTAATGTAAGAGGACAACTCGGCCTGAAAAGCGGCGGAGGTGTCTATTTTAAGTGCCCTGCCCTCTTTCACCTTCAGTTTGAAGTTGACAAAAAGGTCGAGATAGTCACGCAATTCTTTGGCGGTGGTTTTCTTTAAATCGTTGTTTTTTGCAAAAGTATTGACAAATTCCGTCTTGGAGACCGCCTCATCGCCAATTATCATGAGAGGCTTTTCGGAATCAACCTGTGCGTAACCCATGCTGAAACAGCAGAACAAAGAAATGGCTAAAATGCTGATTACAAACTTCTTCATACTATTATCCATTATATTATTTCAATCTGCAAAGGTACACTAATTTTTTTAAAAAAGAAAAATTTGAAAAGATGTGTTTTCTATCAACAATTTTTGTATTTTTGCAGTCCCAATTCAGTCTCCTTAGCTCNNCAAGCACTTGCATAGCAGGTGCTTGATTTTTTTATGTTACGTAAGCTTGTTTTTTTGACTTTTGGGCAGTCCTATTTCTCGAACCAAGATTCCATTTCGTTTGCGTCAAACTGACGAATGATGGTTTTTCCGCTCGGACTGACATTGGAAATTTGGCAATCAAAGAGCTGTCTCAGGAAATCTGTAATCTCACACATTTCAGTCATGGACCTGAAAGAGGCGCATTTTTGCTTAGCCATACTCATCGCCAGATTCTGGTCTTTCTCGGCATGATGCAGAAACATGTTGGAATGATAAGCGTCCAAAAAGAGTTCTATCACCTGCTGCACATCCTCGCCCTCATCTCCATTGGGAGTTCCGTTCACCGCAAAATGGGTACCATCAATGGATTCCAAGTCATAGCCCAACTTCAGCAACTGCGGCTTCAACTCACGAGCCAAATCCGACTTTGCAGGCGACAGGGTGATGGTTTCGGGAAACAGCGACTGTTGAACCGTGATGGGTTTCTGCTGGATGGCGGTCAAGTATTTCTCATATAAGATACGCTCGCGGGCATAAGCAATGTGAATCACCGATAGTCCGTTGCCGATATTGGCTACAATATATTTCTGATTAACAGAAAGGCATTTCAAGTCCTCAGGCTTTGTTTCAGGCTGACTTTCAGTGGGTGAATCCTGCAAATCCAAACGTGGAGCCTCGCTTACATCCTGCCTTAGGGTTTCGGTCTCCGTCTTCAGCGATTGCAGAAAATCGCTCCAGCCGGAAGTGTCAAAATCGGTATGATGCGCAGTGGGCTTGCTGTAGGAGCCGCCCGACGAGGAATGTCCACTTGAAGCGGGATGGCTGTTAAAAGGATTGAAGTTCGGGTTATGGGTTACCACCGGTTCTTTAAGGGTCATCCCCTCCGGCATATTCGACACGTCCATCCCCGGCTCGTAGTCAAAATCGAGACTCGGGGTCAGCGACATCTGTCCCAGCGATTTCTTCACCGTTGAGTTGAGGAAGCCAAATACCAGCCGCTCGTCCTGCAATTTCACATCCACCTTGGTGGGACTGATATTAATATCTATGGTAGCGGGATCAACCTCCAGATTGATAAAATAGGCCGGCTTATAACCGTCAGGTATCAGTTCCGAGTAGGCGGTTTCCACCGCATAGTTCAACAACGGATGGCGTACAAAACGACGGTTGATGAACATATACTGCTCGCTTTTTTTCTTCTTGGCGTTCTCGGGTTTGGCGATAAAGCCCGATATGTTGATGAAATCGGTGTCCTGTTCCACCGGAAACAGTTTGTCCTGGAAATGGTTTCCGAAGACATTCACAATACGCTGCTTCAGATTGGAGGGCTGCAACTGAACCACCAGCTTGCCATTATGGTAAAGGGAGAAAGACAGCTCCTGGTGGGTGAGCACCACCCTATTGAACTCCTCCTCAATGTGGCCGAATTCCACTGTGTCGGACTTCAAGAAATTGCGTCTGGCCGGCACATTGAAAAAGAGATTCTTCACAGAGATGGAAGTCCCGTCGGAAGTGGCAATCAACGAATGCTCCTTAACCTCCGAGCCCTCTATCAGCATGAGGGTTCCCATACTGTCTTCCGCCATCTTGGTACGCAGCTCCACATGGGCGATAGCCGCAATAGAGGCCAGCGCCTCCCCACGGAATCCTTTGGTGGTCAGGCGGAAAAGATCGTCAGCGCTAGTCAGTTTGGAGGTAGCGTGCCGCTCGAAACACAGGCGGGCATCGTTGAAGCTCATCCCCTTGCCGTTGTCAACCACCTGTATCAGGGTTCGACCAGCATCCTTGATAATCAGCTGGATATTGTCGGCACCAGCATCCACCGCATTCTCCAACAACTCTTTCACCACAGAGGCAGGTCGCTGAATGACCTCCCCGGCTGCAATCTGATTGGCCACCGCATCGGGCAGCAAATGAATGATGTCTGCCATTATTTATCAAAGAATTTGACGAAGAAAAAGACCAAAATTATAACGATAAACATCAGCCAAATGACCGTTTTTAGCGGAAATTTGTTTCGGTCTTGCTGGCTAATGCGCTTTGACGACCAACTACGGTGCAGACGCTCGGCAAATTTTTCAGGGTCGTAATCCTCACCTGATTTATCCACCGGCTTGTCATCGGATGACTGATAAAAACGAGGCTTGTATCTGAATTCCCGTTTTTCGGGACGATCTATTAAGTTGAAGGCCATGTTTTGTTGTTGATTTGTTGATTTGTTGATTTGTTTTTATATCAGTTGGCAAAGATACAAAAAATTCCGTATTTTTGCTTGCTAATTTGACAACATGATAAAGAACATTATCTTTGACCTGGGCGGAGTGATTTACGACATCCGCTATGAGAACATCCCAGAGGCCTTTGCACGCATGGGGGCAGCCAATTTGGTGGCCTTGTACTCCAAAGCCAAACAGACAGATTTTATCGACCAGTATGAGGAAGGACTGATTTCCTCGGACGAATTCTGTGAGAAGATACGCCAAATTTCTTCAGTGCCGCTGACCAACGAGCTGATACGGGATGCCTGGAACGCCATTTTAATTGATGTGCCCGCACCAAGAGTGGATTTTTTGTTAAAACTGAAAGAAAAATACAACCTGTACCTGTTCAGCAACACCAACCAGTTCAACTATGACTGTTTCACAGCCCATCTGAAGCAAAAATATGGTTTTGACTTCTTCGAGACCATCTTCAAAGCCGCCTATTTCTCCCATATACTGCACATCCGCAAACCCAAGGAGGAGGGCTTCCGGAGAATCATACAAGAGCAGCAGCTGAACCCTGCCGAAACCCTGTTCATCGACGACTCGCCCCAGCATATCGAAGGCGCCCGCCGCTGTGGTCTCAATGCCTATCACNNAAATTTCGTATCTTTGCACCCCCATTTTAAAGAGGAATAATATAATATTAAAACTTTGTAATAATGAACATTAAAAACGAAAAAGTAAACGGAGACGTTCAAGAACTGACGATTGAGATTAACAAAGAAGACTATGCTGAAAAAGTAGATGCCTCATTGAAGAAGTACCGCCGCACCGCCCAAGTGCCTGGTTTCAGAGTGGGCAACGCACCTATGGCCATGATTAAGAAGATGTACGGAAAAAGCGCCATCTACGACGAGGTCAACAACATGATGTCACAAGAGTTGTACAAATACCTCAGTGACAACAAAATTGAAATCATGCTTGAACCCCTTCCCGTTGAGGAGAAGTCAAAAATAGATTTCGACAATCCCGACAACTTCGTTTTTGTATATGAATACGCACTGCAACCCCAATTCGACATTGACTTCAACAAGCAGGTGACCAATTTCAAAATCACCGCTTCACAAGAAGAAATCGACAACCTGATCAACCAAATGCAGCGCAGATACGGAGAATACAGTTCTCCCGAAGAAATCGGCGAGGACGACTATATTTCAGCTAAAATTGATGACAAAGACAGTTTCTTCTTTGCCAAAGAGCTGAACGAAGAAGGTCGCAAGGCATTTATGGGCAAAAAACTCAACGAGGTGGTTCATGTAGCTTTGAGACAGATTTTCGAAGACGAGAAGAACGTGTTGAAAGTGTTGAAAATCACCGACCAGCCTCTGGAAGAAGGCAATCAATATGAATATGATGTGACCATCACCAGCATTGGCCGCATCACTCCCGCAGAACTCAACGAGGATTTCTTCAAGAAAGCCTATCCCGACGGCAACGTGACCACCAAAGAACAAATGGAGAAAGTTTGCGCTGAGCAGATTGAGAGACAATGGAAAGACTATACCGACCGCCAGTTTATGAACGATGCCATCGGCACCCTGCTGGACAACGTCAACATCAACTTCCCCGACGAGTTCATCAAACGCTACATTCTGCTGACTCAGAAAGACATGACCGCAGAAAAACTGGAAGAGAAATACGCCGACTACCAGAAATCCTTCAAATGGCAGCTGATTGAAAACAAACTGGTGAAAGACAACAACCTCAACGTAACCCAAGACGAAGTGAAAGAATACGTGCGCAACTTCTTTATGAGCAACTATTTCAGCAACTTCAAAGAAGAAGACATCAAAGATAGATTGGACTCTTTGGTGAACGATGCCCTGAAGAAAAAAGAAGATGTGAAGAACATCTACGACCAGCTGTACGATGCCAAAATCATGGACGTGCTCCGCAAAAACTTCATCATTGTGGAGAAGAGCGGCAGCTATGACGAATTTGTAGCTTTTGCCAGCGGCAAGGAAGCCGAAGAGAAACCGGCCGCCAAGAAGAAAGCTCC
>LXOW01253294.1_pt1 | contig 24589 bp, 21 predicted proteins | sample 1368591 | NCBI WGS metagenome assembly LXOW01 (sample SAMN04884650, study PRJNA319009) | bovine gut metagenome | isolation source: Cow rumen | host: Bos taurus | place: Italy: Legnaro (PD) | collected 2014-07-09
CACGCGTACACCCGCGCGTACGTTCGTCATTTAATACACGCGCAAGAGATGTTAGGGCTGGAAGTGCTGTCGATTCATAATCTGGCGTTCTATCTGGAGCTTGTGACGCAGGCACGGGAGCATATACTCGCGGGAGATTTTGCAGAATGGAAGGCGGGAGTGATGCCGCAAATTATGCAGCGATTGTGAATGTTTTAGTATATAAAAAGAAATAAAATCTGATTATTGATTTTGATTATTGCTTAATCCATAAGTATTTGCTTGCTAAGATTTATTCATAAATAAATTTACAATAAACCTTACCAACCAAATCCTTATCTCTACGAGATTAAATCAATAATCAGCAATAAAATTAAATAAAGCATTTCCTCTACACGTTATTTAATAGGCAGAGAAGTATTAACAACTATAAAATTGCAGGATTTAAGCATGGCTTATACTATCAAGCGCATATCAGACACACACCCGGAATGGATAAATAAGTTAAAGCAGAAATGCTACGCTATCAATGGTTGTTTATTAACGGTACACAATGATTTGGGACCATTCTTAAATGAATACATGTATCAAGATGCTTTACAAATCTTATTAGATGAGAAGCAAATCCTCTACCAACGAGAGTACTTTTTTAGTATTAATTATCATGGTAAGAGAATTGCACATAAGCATTACGTGGATTTCTTAGTTGAAGATCAGATTATCGTAGAATGCAAGGCAATAGAAAAATTATGCGTAGAGCATAGGCAGCAATTATGGAACTATATGCGGCTAACCGGAAAGACCATCGGTATCCTATATAATTTCGGTCCGGCCAAGCATCAATCGGAACACTACTATTTGGATAAGGATGGCACTATGTATATGTTTTAAATTTTAATGGTAAATAAAAATAGATAAAGTCCTTCGCCGGCAATATGCCTTAACAGGCCGTTCGCGTTCCACGCCATACCGCGCCCTTAAAAGTAAACTTTACGTGCCCGTTAGGGCATCGGACCGCACCTCCAAAGGAGGTAATTGCCGCCAAAGGCGATAAAACTATAATAAATTATAAATCTATAATAAATTTTATCTATGTTTATCGCCGAAGTTGGCTATTAACTCGTAAGAGTGTGGATTTGATTGATAAAGCACTCGTCAAATTCATTTAAACGAGAGATTTAGCAAGCTTATACACAAAGTCCAAAGGACTTATAGACAACTGAGGAGTTTATTTAGGTTTATTTACTATAATAGAGAGGAGCGCCCCGCGGCAAGGAGATACTTCTCCGACGAGCGGGAGGCAGAATACAGATGAAGCGACTGGACTGGTACATAATTAGGAAGTTTTTGGGTACGTTCTTTTTTTCGATCGTGCTGATTCTTTCTATCGCCATCGTATTCGACCTGACGGAGAAGATGGACGATTTCTTCGAGCACCAAGTGCCGCTGAAGGAGATCATCCTTGATTATTACCTGCCGTTTATTCCGTATTACATGAATATGTTCAGCTCGCTGTTCATCTTCATCTCCGTGATCTTCTTTACCAGCAAGATGGCGGGAAATTCGGAGATCATCGCTATTCAGGCCGCGGGCGTGAGTTACCACCGAATGATGGTGCCTTATGCGATCTCGGCGACGATTCTTTTTGCGCTGGGTGTGTTTCTCGGAGGATGGGTTATCCCGCGCAGCGCGGAGCGAATGCTCAATTTCACCGACAAATACGTGGAGCATTTCACGACGGAGAATGCCCGCAATATCCAGTTGGAAGTCGAGCCCGGAACGATACTGTATATCGAGTCTTTCCAACGCCGCTCGGAGATCGGTTACCGCTGTTCGATCGAGTATTTCGAAGGCAAGACGCTTGTCTCGCGTATCACGGCCGACCGTATCTATTACGATTCGTTGGAATATTGGCATCTTGACCATTACACGCAACGTACGTTTGTGGGTCTGCGCGAGAGCCTGGAGCGGGGCGGACGCAAGGATATCACGCTTCCGATCATCCCTGATGAGCTATTTATCACCGCGCAACAGGCTCAACAGATGACGACGCCGGAATTGCGGCACTATATCAAGCGCCAGTTGCAACGCGGCAGCGGGAATGTGAAGCCGTTTGAAGTGGAATACCACAAGCGCTGGGCGATGCCTTTAGGTGCATTTATCATGACGTTGCTCGGCGTGACGATGTCCAGTAGACGTCAACGCGGCGGTATGGGAAAGAACCTCGGAATAGGTATCGTTTTAACGGCTTTATACATCCTTTTCTCGACCGTAAGTACCACATTCTCAGTGAATAACGTCATGTCGCCGATGATGGCCGCATGGCTTCCGAATCTTGTCTTCTTAGCGATTTCTATACCGCTGTACATTCGCGCAAGTCGATAAAAATACATTTTGTCAACTCGATTGCACATTTTGTAGAAATTTGTCACTTTTTAGCGAATATATTTGCACATCTCCACGAAAGGCAGTACTTTTGCAACGTTTTTCGATGACACCTGCTCTCAAGGTACGCGAAGTGTCGCGGGACGCCCACGCATTGGTGCGAACGAAAAACAGGTATTAGTCTAAAAAAAGAAAGGAACTAACTATGAAAAAGATTGGTATGAAGGTTAGTTTAGTCGTATTGACCGTAATCAGCCTTTTGGCTGGAGTTAACTTCGCGGACGCCGCAAAAAACAATGATAATTTCACTGTTCGCTTCCGCGAGAACACGCTGGTAGTGACATCTGCAAAGATGGAAGAAGCACGCATCTACACGATGCAAGGCAAGCTTCTCCAGAAAGAGCGCGGAAACTTCGTAGAATTCGAATTAGACCGCGGTACATACCGCCTCTTTGCGAAGGTTGACGGAGAGACCATTTCCCGCAGAATTGAATTACGTTAAACAAAAAGAGAGCCAATTACGGCTCTTTTTTTTATGTTTATACATAAAATGCTTGCATATATCAAAAAAAATTATTACTTTTGCAGCCAAATTGGATTTTTAGGCGAAAAATGAGACGAAAGATAGCCATTATTGCCGGCGGAGACAGTAGCGAACATGAGGTGTCGCTTCGTTCGGCAGCGGGTATTTATTCCTTTATGGACAAGGAGCGCTACGATTGCACGATCGTGGTGTTTGACGGCAAGGACTGGCACACCGAGGCCGGAGAGCCGATTGATAAGAACGATTTTTCTTTTACGCGCGGGGGCGTGAAGCACACCTTCGATTTTGCGTATATCACGATACACGGTACGCCGGGCGAGAACGGTATTCTGCAGGGATACCTGGATATGATCGGTATGCCCTACTCTTGTTGCGGGGTGTTGGCCGCAGCGCTGACGTTCAACAAGTACGCCTGCAACCATTACCTGTCGTATTTCGGATTCCATATCGCGAACAGTATGATGCTTCGTGCGGGTCAGAAACTGCCGAACGCGCCGAAGATTGCGGAGACCTTAGGTCTGCCGTGTTTCATCAAGAGTAACGTAGGCGGATCGAGTTTCGGTTGCACGAAAGTGAAGACGGTTGAGGAGGTCTATCCGGCTATCGAGCGTGCGTTCCAAGAGGGCGACGAGGTGATATGCGAGTCGTTCATGCAGGGTACGGAGGTGACCTGCGGCGTATATAAGACGAAAGACAAAGCGGTGGCTTTCCCCATCACGGAGGTAGTGACGCACAATGAGTTCTTCGACTACAACGCGAAGTACAAAGGCGAGGTGGATGAGATCACGCCGGCGCGTATCCCCGATGCGGTGCGCGATAAGATTCAGGCCGAGACGCTGCGTCTGTACGACATCATCGGCGCGAACGGTATCATCCGCGTGGATTGGATCATTACTAAGCCGTCAGATATCAGCCATCAGCCGTCAGACAATGTGCAGATTAACCTGTTGGAAGTGAATACGACGCCAGGAATGACGCCGACGAGTTTTATTCCGCAGCAGGTACGGGCAGCAGGGCTGGATATCAAGGATGTACTGAGCGATATTATAGAGAATAAGTTTAACTAAGTAGAAAAAAACAAATAAAACCCTGATTATTTATAGTACTACGTACTCCGAAAATTTGTTTAACTGACCCATTTATAAATAAATTTATATGGCTCACTTCAACAAATCTTCCAGAATTTTGCAAATTCCTATAAATAATCAGCAATAAACACAGATAAACTTTTATTCGCAGGCAAGCCGTTTATGATTGATATTGTTAAGGAAATAGAGAATCTGGATTGGAGCAAGGAGCCGAAGGGGTTGTATGAACCGATCGCGTACACCTTGGCTTCCGGAGGCAAGCGTTTGCGTCCTACTCTCGCTATTATTGCGGCGGAGGTGATCGTGAACGGCGGGTTGCTGAACGGCGATGCGATAGAGCACACCGTTCCGGCGGCTTTGGCACTGGAGATATTCCATAACTTCACGCTGCTGCACGACGACGTGATGGACCGCGCGGCAGTACGTCGCGGACGGCCGACCGTGCACGTCAAATGGAACGACAACACGGCGATCCTCTCCGGCGATCAGATGTTGATAGAAGCCTATAAGCAGTTGGCGCAAGTGCCGGCAGACAAGTTACCGCAAGTGCTGAAATGGTTCAACGAGATGGCAACGGCTATCTGCGAAGGTCAGCAGTACGACGTGGATTTTGAGCATCAGAGCGAAGTGCGCATCGAGGATTATATGATGATGATCGAGAAGAAGACTTCGGTGCTGATTGCCAACGCGCTGCGGACAGGCGGCTATATCGCCGGCGCGAATGCTGCGCAACAGGAGGCGCTCTACCAATACGGCCTGCATATCGGTTTGGCTTTCCAGATCCAAGACGACATCCTGGATGTCTACGGCGATCCGAAGACTTTCGGCAAAGCCATCGGCGGCGATATATGCTGCAACAAGAAGACCATCCTGCTGCTGACCGCTCTCGAACAGGCCGATGCACAGAGCAAAGCGGAGTTGCAACAATGGCTCCTAACGACCGACCGCGATGCGGAGAAGATCGCCGCGGTGACAGAGCTGTACAACCGCTTGGGCGTTCGCGAGAAAGTAGAAGCCATCATGGAGCAACACACCGCGCGGGCACTTGCGCAACTGGATAAGTTGCCGCAGAATGGCGCTTGCGAGACCTTGCGCGAACTCGCGGAGAAGCTTGCGGAGCGAAAGCGTTAAAGAGTGAAAGAGTGAAAGAGTGAAAGAGTGAAAGAATTAAAGAGTTAACGAATTAAAGAATTAGATATATGCCTTACCGTCGATTACCAAACACGGATCAAGCACGACTCCACGCGCTGCAGAATGCTATTCAGCGGGCGCAGACAGCGGACTTCACCGAGCAGGTGATTCCGTACAAAGTGCTGAGTGAAGCACAGCGTTTTCTCGTCTCGTTCGAGAACGTCGTGATGCAATCGAAAGACAACTACACCTCGACTGTCAATGCGAACAAGCAGTACCGTCATATCGTGCAGAATGCGCGTATGTATATCTCGCATTTCATTCAGGTGCTGAACCTCGCTGTCATCCGCGGAGAGATCAAGAAAGAGCAGAAATTGCTGTACGGATTGGATCCGCACCAACATGTGGTTCCGGATCTGTCCACGGAGGAATACCTGCTGGAATGGGGAAAGAAGATCATCGAGGGCGAGCAGAAACGTATGGCCAACGGCGGTTTCCCGATCTACAACCCCGCCATCAACAAGGTGAAGGTGCATTATGACATCTTCTGCGAGCACCAGCGTCAGCACACCTTCCATGTGCAGAACACGGAGCGCGTGCACGGCGATCTGGAACCGCTGCGCGCACAGGCGGATGCTATCATTTTGAATATTTGGAACCTCATAGAGGACTTCTATAAAGATCAACTGCCCTACGCGAAGTTGATGAAATGCCAGTTATACGGCGTGATCTATTACTACCGCAAGGGCGAAAGAAAACTTACGGCCGAGGGCGACCGTAAGCTACAACAGATACGTGACAGCCAGCCGACTATCCAATGGTCTGCTGAGGAGTGATGACGCGGTGCACGTTGCGATCGGTGAAGAGATGCGGGATGGTATGTTTCTTTAACTGGAATGTATAGCAGATACCGATCTTCCTCACGCCGGGGTGCTTACGAAGGAACTTATCGTAATAGCCGCCGCCACGACCGATACGATGGCAATGATGGTCAAAGACCACGCCGGGAACGAGCATCAAGTCGATAGGTCCTTTCCAGGTCTGGGTCTGAGGCTCGGGAACACCCAAGCGCCCCTTACGCATCATATCCTCGCCGTCATAAGGACGCGCCTCCATGGAATAGCGATGGGTGACAGGGAAAAGAAAGGTTTTTTGGTCCCCGTACTTAGCGAGCAGCGGACGAAGGTCCACCTCGTTATGCACAGGATAATAGATGAGCACCACTTTAGCCTCGCGGAAAGCGGACATCCGCTCAATCTGCTCGCAGATACGCGCAGAGTCGGCAGCGACCTCCTCGGGCTTTAACATACGACGACGCTGCTCCACGATAGCGCGAAGCGCGGCCTGCTCGCGACGGATACGCACCCACGGAAGCCAAGCCCTGATGTCATGTATTTGAGAATCGAATAACATAGTTATAATGTTGAGTGTTGAATGTTGAATGTTTAGTGGTTTTACCTTTGCGGCCGCAAAGGTACAAAAAAAAATTGATATGCGCAAGTATTTCTATATAATAATAGCGATTTTTCTCGTGAGCCTCACCGGTTGCGAGGGAGCAAGCGAGTCTTCTACGTCTTCTTCCGTAGCCAAACTGAGTGCTTTCTACTTCGCGGCGAACGACTCCAACCCGGGTTTGGCGGAGGCTGTCTTCACGATCGAGGAGCGCCTTGACACCGGTTGGATCTGGAATAAAGACTCCATGCGCTACGGGACGCGCTTGGACAGCGTAGTGCCGCGTTTCACCTTTGCGGCTACGCCGAGTGCGGCATGGTTGCAGATGCCGGATACGCTGTGCGTGCTGACCGGTTATGACACGCTCGACTTCACCAAACAACCGATATACCTGAGTATCCGTTCGGCGGACCGCTCGACACTCAAGACCTATGAGATACGCGCGACGGTGCATCAGGCGGATCCCGACCTCTATACATGGACCGTTCTCACTCCGCAGATATACGAGATTGACGATAGCGAGCAGAAGACGGTGGAGCTATTCGACACATTCGTACTCATCAAGTCCAACGGATTTGCGCTGCATGTCTATCAATCCGAGAACGGCGTCGAATGGCTTGATCTGGGCGAACCTGCCGGTTTGCCGACCGGCACGAACGTACGGCAGATCATCAGCGACGGTACGACCCTTTATTACGGTCAGGAAAACAAGCTCTACACCAGTACGGATGCCTTGACCTGGACCGCACAGACGGTAGCTTATCCGGTGGTGACGATGCTGCTGTATTGGAACAGTCTGGTATGGGCGCTGGTAGAGAACAACGGCTATGAGTTGGCGTACATAGAGAACGACGGATTGGTGCTGAGCGGCATGCGGCCGAACGGTCCGTTCCCCGTGAGCGATTTCGGATCCGTGGTCTTCCAGAGCGCAAGTCTGCGCGAGCGGGCGATGATCATCGGCGGTTATTCCGAGAACGGCGAGTCGCTCAACACGCGCTGGAACATCGAGTATTCGACCCATCCTATGCCGAAAGGCGAATACCGCATCGAGGAGTTCTCGATTGACCGGCCGCAGTTCACCCGTCTCACCGGCATCTCCGTCATATGGTACAACAACCAGTTGCTGATGTTCGGCGGTGTGGACGAGAAGATGAATTATTTCGGTCGCGAGATATTGATCTCCAAAGACGAAGGACTGAACTGGGTGAAGGCCGACTCGACCAAGAACCAGTTGCCGGAAGTGTACCGCGCAAGACAGAAACAGACGGCTATTGTGCGCGACGATTATATCTACCTCTTCGGCGGACAGGACGCGAACATCTCCTATAGCGATGTCTATCGGGGATACCTGAATTCCATTGCATGGGGAGAAGAGTGAAAGAATTAAAGAGTGAAAGAATTAAAGACAACTAACTAAAATATTAACACTATGACTATCAAAGATTTCAAATTCGCCGGTAAGAAGGCGATTGTACGTGTAGATTTCAACGTACCTCTGGATGAGAATGGCAAGATCACAGATGACACCCGTATCCGCGGTGCGCTGCCGACCCTCAAGCACATTCTTGATGAGGGCGGTGCCCTGATCATCATGAGCCACATGGGTAAGCCGAAAGGTAAAGTACAGGCTAAATACAGTCTCGGTCAGATCAAAGACGCCGTAGCTGCTGCGCTGGGTCGTCCCGTACAGTTTGCTGAGGACTGCGCGAAGGCTCAGGAGCAGGCTGCTGCTCTGAAACCGGGTGAGGTACTGCTGCTGGAGAACCTGCGTTTCTATCCGGAAGAGGAAGGCAAACCCGTAGGTATCGAGAAAGAAGATCCGGCTTACGAGGCTGCAAAGAAAGAGATGAAGGCACGTCAGAAAGAGTTCGCTAAGGTACTCGCAAGTTACGCTGACTGCTACGTGATGGACGCTTTCGGTACTGCTCACCGCAAACATGCATCGACCGCTGTCATCGCAGACTATTTCGATGCCGACAACAAGATGCTGGGCTTCCTGATGGAGAAAGAGGTAGCTGCTGTTGACGCCGTACTCGGCGACATCAAGCGCCCGTTCGTAGCCATCATGGGCGGATCGAAAGTAAGTTCGAAGATCGGTATCATCGAGAACCTGCTCGGCAAGGTGGACAAACTGATTCTCTGCGGCGGTATGACCTATACGTTTGCGAAAGCTCACGGCGGCGAGATCGGTGGTTCGATCGTTGAGCTCGACAAACTCGATGTAGCGCTGGGCGTAGAGGAGTTGGCAAAGAAGAACGGCGTAGAACTCGTGCTCGCTCCGGATGCTATCTGCGCAGACAGCTTCAGCAACGATGCTAACCAGAAGATCTTCCCGTCGAACGCTATTCCTGAGGGTTGGGAAGGTCTGGATGCAGGTCCTAAGGCACAGGAGAACTTCCGCAATGCCATCAAGGGTGCCAAGACCATCCTTTGGAACGGTCCTGCAGGTGTATTCGAGTTCGATAACTTCTGCGGCGGTAGCCGTGCTATCGGTGAGGCTATCGCAGAGGCAACGGCTGAAGGTGCTTTCTCGCTCATCGGCGGCGGTGACTCCGTAGCATGCGTGAACAAGTTCGGTCTGGCAGACCAGGTATCGTATATCTCTACCGGCGGTGGTGCGCTTCTCGAGGCTATCGAAGGCAAGATCCTCCCGGGTGTGGCAGCTATTAAGGGTGAATAATATGTACCATTTGTTCATGTACCATATACCATTTATGTACCATTGGGCTATTTAGCCATTTTAATATAAATGATTCAATGACTCAATGAACAAATAAATGGTAAATCGTAAATGACTAAATTGTAAATGAATTTATGGACGTAGTAGGTAAGATTATACAAGTACTGCCTGCCCAAGAAGGCATAGGCCGTAACGGCAACCCGTGGAAGGTTCAGCCGTACGTATTGGAGACGCTGGATCAGTATCCCCGCAAGGTGCATTTTGAGGTATTCGGCGAGGACCGCATCAAGCAAAATCCATGTGATGTAGATCAGTTGGTAACCGTCAGTTTCGATATCGAGAGCCGTGAGTTCAACGGCCGTTGGTACACTTCCATCCGCGCATGGCGTATCCAGCAGGGCGACATGACGCAGGCTGTTCCGGGTGTAGCGCCCGCTGCAGCGCCTGTAGCTGCACCGCAACCTGCCGCACCGGCTGCTCCGGTAGAGGCTGCTCCGGTGAATATGGATCCATTTGACGCTTCGGCCGGCGAAGGTACAAGCGACCTGCCCTTCTGATGCGTAAATGGCTATACATAGTACTCGCAACTATCCTGTTAGCAGTAGGCGCAGTGGTCTGCGCTTACCGCTGGCAGGCATGGTTCGTCACGCCGGCTGAACCGCAGTGGACGGGCGATACGCTGCAAGGTGTGTTCCAAACGCCTGACTCCACGAATGACAGCATTGAGACGATCCTCGTACTCGGCGATATCCACAGTCGTCTGACGCGCGCAGACTACGACTTGCTGGCCGCACGTGTGCCGAACGCAGACCTCGTGATGCAGGTAGGCGATTGGATGGACCGGGGACAGGAGTATTACCGTCAGATGCTACTGCGGGAATGGACCAACAGTGCGTTGAACGGACTGCCCGTCATTGCTACGCCGGGTAACCACGAGTACACCAAGGGGGTGCATAAGCACTTGTCGGACGCCTGGAGCGAGACCTTTAGCCATCCGGATAACGGACCGGTAGGTGTTCCGGGTGCCAGTTACTGGCTCGATATCCCGCGGATGCGTATCATCGTGATTGACACCAATCCTTTGTCGCATGTGGTCTATCTGACGCGTACGCTGACGTGGTTACGCGGGGCGATGTACAGCGCCGGCGACCGCGCGGTGGTTGTGATGATGCACCACCCCGTACTCTCGGCAGCCAAGGGACGCGTGAACCCGGGTATCTTCAGCACGTTCCGCTATGCGCTGAGTCAAGCCGACCTGGTGCTCGCCGGACATGACCATCTATACGCCCGCCGCGACCCGTTCGTGATGCTGAACACGGCCGGAAGCCCCAAGAAACAGAAAACCAAACTCCACATCGAGGTGCGCGACAGTGTGCCGGTATACGGGGTATTGAGATTGCAGCCGTCAGTATTCAGCCGTCAGAATTCAGAACTTTCTTTCGAAATCCATCGCATGAGCGATGGCGTCGCCATCGACACGATCTATGTTAAGCACGACTGACGCGATAGTGCTGTCGCTTCAGCCGCATTCGGACAAAGCGCACGTGCTGCACGCCTATACGCGTGCGGGCGGGCGCGTTAATTATATGGTGTACGGTTTGGGACGCAGACATGCTATCGGTATGTACACGCCGTTCACCCTGCTGCAGATCACGGCAGACCAAACACCCGCCAAACCGGCTACGCTCAAGGAAGCCGTTCCCCTGAGTCCGAACTCTCCCAACCCGAATCCCTACAAAAACGCCATCGCGCTATTCATCAGCGAGGTGCTCTATCATGTGCTGCGCCATCCGATGACGGACGAACCGATGTTCGACTTTATCGCGCAGGCCGTGCAGGAATTGGATCAATGCGAAGAACCGCAGAACTTTCATCTGCAGTTTCTGGTAGGCTTGGCCGCCAAACTGGGTTTTGCGATGGAAAAAGAACCCGCTTTACCGCGAACACGCACCCAACGCCAGAAACAATTGCAGGCACTATGCAAGTATTTTGAAAAACATGTCGATACATGGGAAGAACCCCGTTCCTTAGCTGTTTTGATGGAGGTTTTTGACTAAAAACGCCCACAAAAGCAAAAAAAGTGCGAAAAAATTTGGTCAATTCAAAAAAAAGCAGTACTTTTGCAGGCTTTTTGACGTATAAACCTGTTCTCGTGAGAGAACCTAAATAATTAAAGACAATGAAACGTACATTCCAACCTTCCCAACGTAAGCGTCGTAACAAACACGGCTTCTTGGAGAGAATGACTACCGCTAACGGTCGTCGTGTATTGGCTGCACGCCGCGCTAAGGGTCGTAAGAAACTGACCGTAGCTGACGAAGGACGCCACAAATTTTAATGGAGTCAACTAGACAACACAAGATCGCTCGTCTGATTCAGAAGGACATGAGCGACATTCTTTTACGGTATGCGCGCACTTTGCATGGAACTCTGATTTCCGTGAGCGAGGTGCGCGTATCGCCTGATCTCTCTATTGCGCATATCTATCTGTCTATATTCCCGCAGGACAAGGTAGCACAGACAATGACGTTGATAGAAGAGAACACGCATCGCTTTCGCGGTGAACTCGGCACGCTTGAGCGCCATCAATTGCGTATTATTCCGGAAATAGTCTTCCATTTGGACGAGACGATCGACCGAATGGAGCGCATTGATGAGTTGCTCCATGCCTAATCTCGAATCCCATATTGCCTGGCGGTACCTTTTCTCGAAGAAAGGGCACAATGCCATCAATATCGTCTCCGGCATCAGTGCGGCGGCGGTTGCTGTCGTGACGGCGGCGATGATTTGCGTGCTGTCCGTGATGAACGGCTTCGGTACGCTGGTAGAGCATATGTTCTCGGAGTTCGATCCGGTGCTGTTGGTTGTTCCGGCCGAAGGGCAGACCTTACGCACCGACACGGCGCCGATCGTTTCTTTATACGCGCGCGAGGACATCGAAGCTATCTCCATGCAACTGGAGCAAACGGCCCTCATTCGCTACAAGGACCACCAGACGCCGGCACGCGTGATGGGTGTGGACAGTCTGTTTACGCAGACTGCGCATATCGATTCGATCATCTCCGACGGCTTCTATTCGGTATGGGACGGTGCGTTTGATCGCGTGACGATGGGTAGAGGTCTGGCCGCGCAGATCGGTATGAACGCCCATTTCACGGGCGCGCTGCACCTCTATGCACCAAAACGTACGGGACGCATCAACAGCTTGCGACCGGACTTGTCGCTTAACCACGAGCATGCCTTCATCGCCGGTACGTTCGCCGTGAACCAAGTGGAATACGACGACCAGTTGCTTCTTGTCTCCCTACCCCTCGCCCAACGACTCTTCGAATACGACGAGCGTACAGCAAGTGCGCTTCGTATTCAACCGAAGAGCACATTGAAGATTGAAGATTTAAAATTGAAGATTTCTAAAATTTTAGGTCCCGGCTACAAAGTGCTGAACCGCTATGAGCAGCAGGCGAGCTTCTTTAATATCCTGCGCATCGAGAAATTGCTGACCATCTTACTGTTGGTGTTCATTCTGCTGATTGCGAGTTTTAACATCATCGGTTCGCTCTCGATGCTGATCATCGACAAGCGCGAAGACATACAGATTCTTTCGCACCTTGGTGCAGACGAAGCCACGATACGTCGGGTGTTCCTGCTCGAAGGATGGTTCATCTCCTCGCTGGGCGCGATGATCGGTTTGATTGTCGGCGTACTGCTTTGCTTAGGTCAGCAGCATTTCGGTTGGCTCAAACTCGGCAGCGGTGCGGAGTACGTGATATCGGCTTATCCGGTACAGGTACAGGCAGTCGACATCATTTTGGTAGCCGTGATCGTGCTCGCCTTGGGTTTCGCAGCGGCTCTTTATCCATCCCGTAAAATACAACTCTCATGAGAAAAGCACTTTACATAGGAATACTCGGATTGCTTGGAATACTCGGATTGACCTCCTGCACATCCACGCCATACACCCCTCGTCCCGGCATGCCGAAGGAGTACCTATTGGCCTGGGAAGAGATCTACGGGTACGCTTATGACTCGGTGCCCTATCCCGTCGTAGCGCTGGATCTGTACTCCAAGGGTTTGGAACTTGATGAGAATCATCGCATGCGGGGTACGGGGTATAACCTCTATATCTCCGATATCTTCGTGCCGGATAGTCACGGTCAGGACACCCTGCGTCTCGTGCCCGGCAAGTATCATAGCGAGCGCACAGGTCTGCCATTTACCTTCCTGCCCGGCAAAGACTGGGACGGTCAACCGACAGGTATGTACGTGCTGTATGTAGAGGATGGTAAGTTACAATCGATTCAGGTACTGGATTCCGGTTATATCGTTGTCAAGGACACCACGTCGGTGATGAAAGATCTGGAGTTCACGCTCTATTATAAAAACGCTTACGGTTCGCGCGCTACCTACAAGCCGCATTTCCAAGGAGTACTTTATCCGTGGGAAAAACGATAACATCGGATGCAAACCTCCGGCGCGAGTACCATACCTGGTTGCGTCTGGAGCGCGGTTATTCACCGAATACCATCGAGGGCTACGAGATGGACCTCGACAAACTGCGTGCGTACGGAGAGGAGCACAAAGTGGATATCGTTCACATGAGTTTTGACGAACTGCAGGAGTGCATCTTTACGCTCTTCAAGAATGTTCGTTCCGAAGGAACCCAAGCGCGAATCTTAGCGGGTATCCATTCGTGGTTTCGCTTTCTGCTTTACAAAGACTATATCGACCAAGACCCTTCGGAGTTGCTCGAAGGGCCTCGCAAATCCAAACATCTGCCGACGGTGCTCTCGCTGGACGAGGTGAACCGCATGATGGCGGCGATCGACCTGAGCAGCAACGAAGGGCACCGCAACCGCGCGATGATGGAGATGCTCTACGGCAGCGGACTGCGTGTGAGCGAGTTGGTGAACCTGCAGCTGAGCAAGATATACCTCAACGAGCACTATATGCTGATTGAAGGCAAGGGTTCAAAGCAACGCCTCGTGCCGCTCTCGCCGGTAGCCGAAGAATGGTTCGGATACTGGATGCAGGAACGTGCAACCTGGCCGCTCAAGCCCGAATCGAAAGATATCGCGTTCGTCAACCGCTACGGTCGTCCGATGACACGGGCGATGGTCTTCACCATCGTTCGCAGGCTATGCGCCGAAGCGGGTATCACCAAGACCGTCAGTCCGCACACGCTGCGACACTCGTTCGCCACCCATCTGCTGCAGAACGGCGCCGACCTGCGCGTCATACAACAACTGCTCGGACACGAAGACCTCGCGACCACCGAGATATACACGCATATCGACGTCCAAGACCTGAGAAAAGCCATACTTCAATGCCACCCGATTAATAAAGGTTAAAGGTGAAAGATGAAAGGTGAAAGGCTACATAGCATCGTGTGGAAATTGATTTTCCTTTCAATTTTCAATTTTCAATTTTCAATTCTCCACGCTGTCGAAACGATCATTATTGGCGAGATCGTGGATGAACTCACGGGCGAGGCGATACCGAATGTGAATATCCATTTCCGGGGCACGAAGATCGGTACGACCTCTGACGAACAGGGAAACTACGTGCTGCGCGTGGATATGAACGCGAAGAGCCAGCTCGTTTTCTCGGCTGTCGGGTATTACACCCAGCGCTTCGATATCGAACCCGGTACGATGGCGGGCTTGCAAGTAGCGATGCGGGAAAAAGCGGCTACACTGACGGAGATCGTCGTAGCGCCGAATAAAAATCCGGCCTTGGAGATCTTACGCCACGTGCGTGAACACCGCGAAATCAACGACCGCACCAAGCATCCTGAGCAGAGCATGGTCGCACAGCGCGAACAGACGCTCTATGTCTCGCATATCAACCGCCGTCACCTGCGCCGCGCCCTATGGAAGAGTCTGCAGGCCGGTATGATTGCGCAGGAGGACTCGACGTATATCCTGCCGCTCTACCGCGAGACACAATCTTTCCGCCTCGCGGGACAGGAGATGATTCCGGCCAATGACCAACGCACGCAGGCGCTTATCCTCACCGAGACGGATTATTCCAGTTTGCTCGGCGGAGAAGGTAACCTCAATTTCTACGCACCTTCCGTCAGCCTCATGAGCCATGCTTTCCTCTCCCCTCTCGCCGCCGGCGGAAACCTGTACTATCGATATTATCTGGAAGAACCGGAGGAGTTGTCAGCCGTCAGTGATCAGCCTTCAGAGGTACGCATCACGTTCCGAACCAGAAACCCGTTTTACGCAACGTTTAACGGCGAGATGACCATTGATACCGTCACGTATGCGTTACGCGCGCTCAAGGCCTATGTGCCGCCGGAGGTGGCCGTCAATTATGTGAACGACCTGCATATCTCGCAAACCCTTACGCCCGACGGACTTATTGCCGAAGAATCCATCTCTGCACTCCTTGACTTCGCCGTCAAATCCGAGAAAGCCGGTTCGGTCTTTCCTTCGGTGCTATTGACGACGAGGCTCAGTAATCCGAAAGCCGCGGCATCGGAATACCGGAATACCGATATATCGGGATACCGAGAACCATCTCCCGCGGCCTCTACCGACTCTGCTTTTGCAGCGCTGGACAGTATGCCTATCATTCGTGTCGCCAAGTTCTTCGCAACGATTGCGACGACGGGTTATATCCCGACGGGTACGCCGGTGGATATCGGTCATGTGGAGGAGATCCTCCAGGTGAACCAGCACGAGACGGTACATGTCGGTTTGCCGTTCCGCACGAACGAGAAGTTCTCGAAAGTCGTATCGCTGGAGGCTTCGGTGGGCTACGGGTTCAAAGACCGTTCGTTCAAAGGTATGGGGCGTGTGTCCATCGATCTGCCTACGCCACGGAAGAATATCATGCAATTCGAGTACAACGACCGGTATGTATGGTCGGAGGTAGATGATTTCGACCGTCTGCTGCGGGAGAACTCCATGGGTTGGGGCAACTTCGACTTCACGGCGTATGCCTTCCAGGCCCTGTTTAGAGACAGCCTGTGCGTCAATACGGCGATTCGGCAACGGCAGTTGCAGTTCCATTGGTTCGCCGATTGGGTGCATCAGATGGACACTCGCAGCGGGGTACCGATGAGTATCGAGAGTCATCTCTTTGCCCGCGCAGGTTGGCAGATGGGGTATGCCTATCAATCGGCGCATGCTATCGCGCGTCTGAGTTGGGGCGAACGTAAGTACGACGGGTATTTCATGCGTCGCTACGCCTATTCGTCCCGTTATCCGGTGTTGTACCTGGGCGCAGAAGCCGGTCACTGGTCCGATGCCGACCATTCGAAGATCTACCTTCACCTGCGGGCGATGCTCACGCAGCATGCGAACCTCGGTATGGGCGGTACGCTGACGTATGCTTTCCAGGCGGGTATCTTGCTGGGCAAAGTGCCAACAACGCTCTTATGGCAGGCGAATGCGAACCAAGGGTATGCCTATGATCCCTACCGCTTCACCTTCCTGCACGGTAACCAACTGCTGGCGAACCGCTATGTGGCGCTGCAGACGGAATGGAACGGCATGGGTATTCTCTTTAATATGATTCCGGGTGTGCGCTGGTTGCATTTGCGCGAATTAGTAGAAGCGAAGGTCGCTTATGGATATAACAGCCAGGCGGAAATCGGCATGCCACGCTCGATGGTTTATTCGGAGGTGGGAATCGGTATCGGCAATATCTTACGTGTCTGCGACCTCTATTCTATCTGGGGTATCACGCCGAATGTCCAGTGGGCGATTCGTTTCCGTATTCACTTAGGGTTGTAGTTAAGAGTTAAGAGCTAAAAAAGAAGAGGACCTCTTGCGAGATCCTCTTTCTTTTCAGAAGCGGTTCGAATTATTGAGCCATCTTCAGCGTGTGACGGAAGGTCTTTGCCTTGCGTGCCGGGCGCTTAGCAGCCTTGTGTGCCGGAGCACCTGCTGCCTCTGCTTTCGCGAAACTCAGTTCGAAGAATCCTTCACCAACCGTATAGTCAGACTCGTCCTCTACGTTGAAGTATATGATTGCGAAACCAATTGCTTCACTGTCGTCAGCAAGGACTACAGATCCCTCTGCCTCGCCCGGAACAAACTTCATATTGAGGGAACCCTTCAGTTTTCCACTGCTATCCATCGGATAGAGAACAGGAACATAGGTCTTCTTGCCGATGGCAACTTCCGGACCTTCGTTGTAACCCAACAGGAAGGCTTTGGTATCCTCATCGAAGGAGCCATATACCTCAGGCAGGTGCTCGTGGAGACCGGTGATGGTATAGAACTGACCATCCTCATCCTCACCGCTTACGATGTTGACATTTCTGTCATCCACCGGATTACCGGTTGAGGCATCTTTAGCGCTCAGCGTCCAATCGCCTTCATAGGTCTCTACCGTTGCATCAGCAGGCTCCGGCTCCGATTGGTCTGCCAGATAAGCTGCCTTGCTCAGATAGAACTGGAAGTTCACTTGGATACCATACAGGCTTCCTGCAAGTTCGGTAATCATCGAGTTGTCTTGAGCGTCGAAGACAATCTTGCTCTTCTCTTTTTCGAATCGGCCATAGGTACCCGGGTTGCCCTTATATGCAGCATAGTCGAAGAACGCCATGTCAGTATAACTACTCCAAGAGATACCAAGGAAGGTCTCAATATCAGTGAAACGAACCTCGCCGCTTGTAGCCACATTGAGGATGAAGTTGTAATCTTGCGATTCATCTACATCACCTTCATCGTTGTAAGCGAAACCGTCATAGATACCGTCTGCATCCTGACCGGTAGCATAGCATGCGTACGGGTTGAGGATACGTACCTTCGTCGAACCGTCCGGTTGCTCAGCTACCTGGTATTTTACATACCATGCGATAGCGGCCATATTGAATGCCGGGCCGATGGTCTGGTCTTCCCAAACACCGGTGCGGATCTCAGACCACAGAACGAGTTTAACCGTGTACTCGAATACTGCCTGACCAGCCAGATAAGGGCTCGTCTTGCCTTCCGGAATACTCAACTTGAACGAATAGGTTTGATCCGCCTCGCCGGTCGGGAAAGCAACCTTTATCGAAGCCTGCTTGTCACCCGGAGAGAAGACTACCTTCGGATCGATCACGAATACCGGATCAGCTTCCACCTTCAACAGAATCGTATCCGGTTTGTCAATATTAGACGTACGGAACAACGTTACGGTGGTCTCCAGCGGATCCTTGCTCATGTTTAACTCATACGTACCACCGGCACTGGTGAACATCACGGTACCCGGCACGTCCAGCGGAGACGGCTCGCGCTCTACTGTTTTCTCGCAAGCCGTAAAAGTGAACACGGCTGCTGCGAGAAGGAGCAAATATTTACTAATCTTTTTCATAATCTATACATTTTTAAGGATTAGGGGAATGGTACAAACGGGTTGTTATCAGCCTCGCTGATACCCTCGTTAGCCTCGATCTCGGCTTGCGGGATACGCCAAAGCAGTACACCATGTCTAGCAGGTACGTCTTGATTTCCCCATGCTGCAGGCCAGTTTTTAGAGTTCGTACGAACAATCGGCTTCTCGAGACGCATGATATCGCCCCATGCAAAACCTTCGCCCCAGAGCTCAACACGACGTTGCCACCAGATCTCATCCTCGATACTCAAGCCATGTTGAGCTACGTTGTAAGACGGGTCACGGAAGTTCTGAACGAAGTTGGTCAGCACAGCGGCACCGTCACCACCCGAGCGAGCAAGACCCTCAGCCTTGATGAGGAGCATTTCCTCAGCACGCATCAGGATCCAATCTGCTGCTGCAGCACCGTCACCGGTATTCGAGCGGTCACCCGTACCGAACTTCACGTTCGTATATACATTCTCGTCATTGCCCTGGATGTCAGCCTTTACTACGTTGTAACCGGCAGCATCAAGCAGCGGAGACTCGAGGTTCTCATCCAACCACCAGCCCTTACGAACGTCGGTAGCAGGAATCTCATCAAACAGTGCGCTTGCGATCGAACGGGTAGCAGCTACAGAGGTATAACCATCCTGGAAGAAGATCGACATATGCGACGGCCAGTTGATAATACCGGTCTGCACGATATCGTTCGTTTCCACGATGATGTTTGCCCAGAGTACGTTATGCTGCGCTGCGTCTGCAAAGCCCGGCTCGTTCGCCTCAGCAATCGACAACGGCGTTGCACCGCTCAGCTTCAATGCCATGTCAGCATCCGAAGCAGCTGCAGCCCACTCACCCTTAACAAGGTTCAGACGAGCACGCAAACCGAAAGCAACAGCCTGGTCTACATAACCCTTGTCAGCACGCTTGAAACCGTCGAGGTTCTCACATGCATAATCCAAGTCAGTCGAGCAGAGTTCGAACAACTCTTCCAGCGTAGCACGCGGGTTGTTGGTGATACGCTCTGCCGGCATACGGTCAACTACCAGAGGCACGGTCAGCGCCTTCTTGTCAGTCGTGGTGTAGGTGAACTGGAAGAGTTGAGCCAAGTTCATGTAGCACATTGCGCGAACAGCCAAAGCCTGGCACAAAGCGTACTTCTGCGAACCCGGTTTCTCGCGATCCACCATGTTGATCACGTTGTTACAAGCGAAGATAATCTTGTAGTACTCACCCCATACCAAGTGGTCAATCAGACCCTTGGTGGTCGTCAGCGTATTATCACGGTTCGAGGGGAAATCTGCGAACTGGAACCAGTTGTAACCGATGTTCGGGCTCACGAGATCCTGACCCTGCTCGTCCAAGAACAAGCAGATAGCTGCGTAACCGTAGTCGTTGTGACGCTCATAACCCAGGTCACCAAGACCGGCATAAAGCTGGATAAACTGCGCGTAAATAGCCGCTACATCTGCTGCTGCCGTACTAGGATTCTGCTGAGCAGCCTCCTCTACTTGGTCAGCCGTCTTTGTTGCGCCTTCGGGACCGGCGTTCATCCACTCGTTACAAGAAGCGAAGGACAGCGCGGTTACGAGGAGAACAGATACATATTTACTAATCGTTTTCATATTAATCTCCTTTCTTTAATTAGAACGTAATACTCAAACCTCCGGAGATCGTACGCATCGGAGAATAGTACGTGTTGCTGGAGCTGGTGAACGCTTGGCGCGGATCCAGACCCTTGCGAGCAGCCCACAACGCTACGTTATCAGCTACTGCGTACAAACGAATCTTCTCGATATGCGCCTTCTTCGTCAACTTAGCCGGGAAGGTATATCCGAGGGTAATATTCTGGAGACTTACATAATTGCTGCTAATCAACCAACGATCAGAAACACCATTTACGTATTGGTCACCAGCGTTGATAGCCGGAACATTGGTGTTTTTATTCTCAGGCGTCCAAGCGTTGAGAATATCCAAGTGCCAGTTCTGACCGGCGTTATTGCTGTAACCGCCGTGCATCAGGTTACGATAGGTGTTGTCATACAGACGACCACCTGCCTGATAGTTGAAGGCAATAGAGAGATCTACACCGTATACATCGAGGGTAGTACCGAAACCACCGTAAATCTTCGGCAGCAGGTCACCGGTCTCATAACGGAAGTTTGCGTTAGCTACGCTATAGTCCTCGGTTACACCGCCCTTGATGATCATCTGACCAGGGTTGTTCGGGTCCTCTACGTCGATATACCACTGCGACTTACCGGTCTCCGGGTTAACACCAGCATAAGCAGGCAAATAGCGGTTGTACATAGACTCACCCTCGCGATACATAGAGGTACCGCTAATCCACTGACCCTTCAAATCCGGATCGAGTTTCAGGATGCGGTTCTTGAAATAGGTCATATTCAGATAAACCGACCAAGTGATGTTACGGGTCTTGATCAACTGACCGCGGAGCTCCATATCCATACCGGCGTTGCTTACAGAACCGATGTTCACCGGAATCTCAGCATAACCTACGGAAGCGGGAACCGGCTTGTAGTACAGCATGTTCTCCGTACGTCTCCACCAACCCTCGATCGTACCGGTCAAGCGCTCTTGGAAGAAACCGAAGTCGATACCGGCGTTGAGGTTGTAAGAGGTCTCCCAAGTCAGATCCGGGTTACCCTTAGCGGCCAGCGTCTTAGCGAACTCACCGTTGTTCTCATCGAAGGTATAGAGGTCTGCCCATACGTGATAGCTTCCTAAAGCGTCGTTACCTTGCGAACCGTAACTTGCTTTGAGCTTCAACAGGTCTACATCATTGACATCCTCCATGAAGCGCTCGCCCTTGATATCCCATGCTGCACCAACAGACCAGAAGTTACCCCACTGTTTGCCGGGAGCGAAACGGGAAGAAGCATCATGACGATAACTTGCGCTTACATAGTAGCGACTTGCGTAGTCGTACTTAGCCTGCACGAGGATACCCTGCGTGAAGTAGCTGTCGCTGGACGAAGATACGCTCGGACCAATGATGGCGTTGCTGATCTCGGCGATGAACGGGCTGACGAGTTTGCTCTTCGAACCCGACATCGAAGATGTATTCAGGTGGTAGTTCTCATAACCTACCATTACATCTACGTTGTGCTCACCGAACTTACGTGCGTAACTTGCCAAATACTGTTGATCGAGTGCGGTAACGCGGGAAGTAGCCACATAAGCAGAACCTCCGCGCTCAGCATACTGACCATAGAACGGGTTAGTGGTCTGGTTGTAGCGAACACCTGCATAGTGCAAACCGAGGTTAGCCGTGAACTTCAGACCCTTGATCGGCTCAAGCTGTACGAACCATTTACCGGTGAAGATGTCTTTCTTGTACAGCGAGCGATCCAGAGCGATAGCGCTGGCCGGGTTCGACTGACCCATGAAAGCACGGAGTTGACCATTGGTCTTACCGTCACCGTAGTCATACATGATAAAGCCGTTAGCGTCACGCATGATCTGGCCGTTACCGTCACGGATGTAGAGCGGATAGATCGGAGCGATGTTGTCAGCAACATAGAAGATGTTTGCCGAAGAATAAGCTCCATACTCATCCTCCTGCGGATAACGCATGTCTGCGTGGCTGTAGCTCATGTTCGTACCAACTTTCAACCATTTCTTTGCCTGATAGTCTACGTTAACACGGGTCGTAACGCGGCGGAAGCCGGAGTTCTCGATGATACCCGAGTCATCCAAGTAGCTGGCAGAGGTGAAATAGGTCAGCTTGTCGGTAGAACCGGAAATACTAACATTGTACTCTTGACGGAGGTTGTTGGATTGGAACAACTCGTTGTACCAGTTGTCGGCGAGCAACATGTAACCGTCCTTGGTTACGTTACCTGCCGTAGCACGCGGGTTCAACTTGAAGTTCGTACCTACGAGACGCTCACCCTCAGGAACAGCAAATACCTGGTAACCCAGACCACCGTTAGCAGCACAGAGCAGGCTGTTAGCCTGGTTGTGCGCAGTGGTGACATTACCGCTTTGCTCCAGATACTGGTTGTACAGAGCCGTGTAGAAGGTCTCGTAGTACATACCCGGGTCGCGCATTACATCGTAGGAAGGAACACCACGCTGGTTCACACCCCAGCGAGCTTCCAATTTCACCTGAGCGTCACGGGTGTTACCACGCTTCGTCGTGATAAGGATCACACCGTTGGCACCACGTGCACCGTACAATGCGTTGGAAGCAGCGTCTTTCAATACCGTAACGGACTCGATATCCGCGTTAGCCAGCGTGCTGACGTCATCGCCAGAAGCAGGCACACCGTCGATTACGTACAACGGGCTGTTGCTCGCGTACATAGAACCGACACCACGGATGATTACCGAACTGGTGGTACCCGGCTGACCACTGGTGCTCAAGCCTTGAACACCGGCAACCTGACCTGCCAGAGCGTCGGTAACGTTACTCGTTTGACGTTTCGTAATCTCATCAGCCTTTACTACAGAAGCAGCACCGGTGAAGGATTTCTTCGTCGACGTACCGAAAGCAACGACCATGACTTCTTCCAGCTGTTTGCTGTCTTCCATCAAGTTAACAACTACACCATCCTTGGCAGCAACTTCGCGAGTTCCCATACCAATGAACGAAACAACAAGCACAGAGTTGGGCTCTACCTCGAGGATAAACTTACCGTCAATGTCGGTAATCGTACCCTTCGAAGTACCCTTCACCTGGACCGAAGCACCGATGATCGGCTCGTCGTCAGCTGCATTAAGGACGGTACCTGAAATCGTTTGGCTTTGAGCCAATACCTGTCCGAAAGCAATGAAGCAAACGGACAATACGAGTAAGAATTTCTTCATACCTTAAATTGTTTGTTAATACATATATAATTCCGCCCTAAGGGAATTTTGCGGCAAAAGTACTGCTTTTTTTTCATCTACGCAACATTTTTGTCATCTTTTTCCGAAAAAAACGTCTTTTTTGTTACTTTTGCAAACTCCACTTTACAAAAATGGCATTTTCCGCACGCATATGCGCGTTTTCGCGGGCGAAGGCGTGTACACCATACGTGCACGAAAGGCGAAAACAAAAAAAATGACACACGCGGGCACGTATGTCACTTTTTTCAATTTTATACATCCTATTACGGAGCAACGCGATTGATGTCTCTTGGGAACATGGAGCATTCCTTGACGTTGGCGATGCCGAGGAAGCAAGCGGTGATGCGCTCGAGGCCGATGGCGAAGCCGCCGTGAGGGGGCATGCCGTTGCGGAAGGTGTCGAGGTAGAAACGGAAAGCATCCGGGTTCATGCCACGACGGAGCATCTTCTCGCGNNAAGACGAAATCACTTCCGTATTTGTCATATGCATATTTGCAAATTGCCCTTTCTTCCTCAGGAGCCAAGTCGTCTTCACCACGGTGGTCTGCTTCGCAGAGGTGGTTCTCAAAGAGGATCTCATGCACTTCGCTCAGTTTCCATGCGGGTACCTGCTCGGGCAATACGGGGTTAACCGCATTGAGGAGCTGGAGCTCGTGGGCACAATCGCGTTCTACGACAGCGATGATATGGCGGAGCAGTGCAGCCTCGAGGGTCATGACATCTTCCTGACCTTTGATGAAGCCCATCTCGACATCGAGGGAGATGTACTCATTGAGGTGACGGGAGGTAGCATGTTTCTCTGCGCGGTAAGCGGGAGCGATCTCGAAGACGCGCTCATAGACGCCGACGCCGATCTGTTTGTAGAACTGCGGGGACTGCGCGAGGTAAACCTGCTTGCCGAAATAATCCATCTTGAAGACGTTAGCGCCGCCTTCTGCTCCTTCGCTCACGATCTTCGGGGTGAAGATCTGGGTGAAGCCGTTGGCGCTGAGGAACTCACCGAAGGCACGTGCGATAGTCGATTGCACCTTGAGGATCGCCATATCACGCGGGTTGCGGAGGGTGACCTGACGGTTGTCGAACTTATAGCGCAGGAGTGTCTCTTCGTCGCCGAACTTAAGGGCGTTCATGTCCACTACCTCGGCGGTTGTCGGGCGGGA
>LXOW01056377.1_pt1 | contig 24545 bp, 25 predicted proteins | sample 1368591 | NCBI WGS metagenome assembly LXOW01 (sample SAMN04884650, study PRJNA319009) | bovine gut metagenome | isolation source: Cow rumen | host: Bos taurus | place: Italy: Legnaro (PD) | collected 2014-07-09
TACACTGAGGAAAATGTCTTGCCTAAATTTCTGCTTGACAAAGGTCGTTTCATAACAGTTTCGGGGAATTCAGCGCATCCATCTTTGACCTCTGCAGTGAATACCGTTACTTTCCTCTGTTTTTCACGGTATTTTCCGAATCGGCAGACAACGGCTCCGGGGCGACTGATGAAAAACCGGTGACCGTTACCGGAAAATTTTATCTGGTACAGACACTGAACCATGCCTACTGCGACGGCAGAAGCTGTGAATTTCTGCTTAACATGATTACCGAATACTACAATGCCCTGACGGAAAACAACGTTCAGGCACAAACAGGGATACTTAAGACAGTTTCCGATGCCTCCACGGTCTCCAGCGACAGAGTATATTCATTCGGCAGAAGTGATTCTCTGATTAAAATCAGTCCGTGGCAGCAGCTGAAAAATCTCTTCAGACTGATAACCATGAAGCTCAGCGACAGTGGCGGATTTTCGGTTAAATATCCCGTTATTGAATCAGAGTGGGAAAACTTCCGCCGGCAGAAGCATTATCCACAAATGCATTATTTCGACCTGAACCCGCTCGTAAGGCACTACCAGCAGAAAAATTCCTCCGTGAACATCAACAGCCTTATAACAGCCCTGCTTGTTAAAGCCTTTTATCACGTAAACGGCAGCATGAACGGTCACCCGGAAAAGAAAATGATCTCCTTCCGCATGATGTCCGACATTCTGTCTGCAAGACACAGACAGAAGCTGATCGGAAACTACTGTGCCTATGCCCCGCTGATTACCGACGGAAGCAAATCACTCATGGACGTGGCTGAGGACATCGTGAAACAGGTGGAAATATTCAGAAAAAACAAGCTTGACGTAACCATGTACAAGTTTCTTGAATTCGCACTCAGAAACCGCATGGCAGGAAAAAAGGACGATCCGACATCATTTACCGTCTCTCTCGTACTGCACCGAAAATTCATGAAGCATCCGAAATTTCTCAAGGGAACCACGTTTATCCGCACTACCGGAGCTCTTAACTACTCACCTCTTGATGTTCTGGGTGCCAAACTTAACAACAAGGTCGGCCCGACTCTGAGCATCTCTGATGACAATGTACTGTTTGTGACCTATTACCCGCTCATAGGAGGGGATCAGACGCTGAATAAAGTGACCGAGGCATTAAAAACCGTTCTGAAAAACGAAATATCCTTGATAAATTCACCATACTAGAAAATATAATGATAACCGGACAAAATTAAACGAAACAATCCGTAATGTACCTTAACGGAGGCAATCATGGATAAATTCATCAGGTCTCGGAATCAGCTCGTCATAAATTCACATTCCGTGGAAATCATCGAATTTGATGAAAACGGGCTTTACGATAAACTGCCTGAGGAATACGGAATAGAGATGCCGTTCAGTCTTGACAGAGCCGTGGCCAAGCGAAAGGCCGAATTCATTGCCGGAAGAATCGCCTGCCGCAGACTGCTTGATTCCTACGGAAACAGCGGACAGGTCAGCATCAATGCCGACAGAAGCCCGGCATGGCCTGACGGTTTTACCGGTTCTATCAGCCATGACGGCAGAATAGCCTGTGCCGTGGTGCTCCCAAGAGCGGGAGAAAACTCCGGCATAGGAATAGATCTGTGTGTCAGCATGACGGATCAGAATGCTCTGGAAGTTGCCGACAACATCTGCATTTTCAATGAAATAAGTCAGTTCGACAGTATCCAGCTGCCTACCATGGATGCCCTGAGAGTCATTTTTTCCGCCAAGGAAAGTCTCTATAAATCCATCTATCCGATAATCAGACGTTTTGTGGATTTCAAGGAAGTCCTGATAAGCTCGGTAACCGGAACCCCGGATGAGGGAATAATAACATTCACTGCGGCAAACAGAAATGATCTCCCGCTGTCCGTGGTTGAGGAATTCCATGTCCATTACCGCAGATTCGGTCACAACGGGATCACAGGTTTCATCACCCTCGCCTGCAACAGAATCAGCTGTGACTGAGCGGATTGACAAACATTACTCGAGCTACGGATATTTCTGAATCATGTTTAACGCATGTCTGACATTCCTCTCGAAATGCCGGCAGTCTCATTCCGTCAGCAGTGACGTTCCTGAATATTTGCGGTATTAAATTTTCCGCCCGATGAAAACATCTTGAACCGGAACACATAATATACAGTCTTATATTTATACAATATAAATACCAAATTGTACATTATACCTTTAAAAAAGGAATCATCATGGATAAGGATGTCTATAAATGTGATTTAAGCAGTGACTATCTTCTTGCTCTCAATAATATTTTAAAACGCACCCGCAGGAAAACAGCATCAAAGGAAGAACTTGCCAGAGAACTTAACATGCCTCTGTCAGAGATAGAAATTCCATGTTCGTACCTGGTAGAATACGGCTATGCCTTTCCTGACGACAGCGACCGTTTTGAAATTTACGATTTCGGAACCGAAACCGTTGAAGAATACCAGAAAATTCATGCAGGAATCGCCAGATATCTCAAAGATACGCTTAAAATAGATGCTCTTGAAGCGTGCAGAAACGCCGCCGCATTCAGAAACCTTATGCAGGATGAAACAGTAGAGGATATTCTGCAGTACGTCGAAGAACGCCATCTGCCAAAACTCGATGAAGAAGACATCACCATCATCTATCCTGCTCTCCATGCCTACATAAGTGAAACGCGATACGACCTGCTGGATCCGATTTACCTTCTTATCGAAGGTTCGGAACATCCTCAGTCGGAAACGTTCACTGTTCAGGATTTCATGAACATGTGCAATATGTCACCTGATCGTCGTCAGACTGCTGAAAAACATCTGAAAAAAGCGCAGGAACAGGGACTTATTGAAATAAACAAAAACGGTTCGATGTCGCTTACGTCAGAAGGCTGCGCCAAATGTATGGAGTATGTAAAAAAACAGCTTTGTCTGGTGAAGTTTTTTGAATACACGCTGAACTATGATGACGATGACGAAAGTGCCGGACAGTCCGCATGGGCATGTAAATACCGTATTACAGACGCGGCATTTACGGCAGTTGAAGAATATCTGAAAAAAAACGGCATCGACATCGGTGAATACTGATTTTTAAGAAGTTTTTCAGACATATGAAAAATCATCAGACGACACATAAAAACTCTATAAAATTCCTGCAGTAATCTTTTTACTGCTTCCGATTCATGAATTTGTACCTGAAAACATTATAAATGATGCTGAAAGAACTTGTAATTTACATTACGCACAGACACTTTTATCAAAATTATGAACATCCGTTGCATAACGGATGTTCAGTACTTGACCGGTTCAGTATTAAGCGATTAAAGTTTAAATTATAGACAAATCAGAGATTTCCATGATTTAAACCTTAATTATGATGATTGTTCTGGTTTCGTATTACCGTAATCTGAATTTCTTCCAAATCGCTGTCTGGGGGACGTAACCAATGAAAAACAAATTACTGTTCTGCGGCATCGGATTATTATCCTCATGCCTGACTTCATCCGCTTATGCCGACGAACCTCTCAGTCGGGATGAGTTAACCATCTGGGTAAGCGAGCATAAAGGATACACCGGCATGGTTAAGGTGGCTGCCAAGTTTGAACATGATACCGGATACAGGATTAACGTAGAACATTTTGACTCACTTCCGGCAAAGTTTCAGGAAAGAGCCTCATGCGGTGGCGGACCGGACATTCTGGTATGGGCGCATGACCGCTACGGTGAATGGACAAAACTCGGACTTCTTGAAGAAATCAAGCCTACTAAAGAAGAACTTGAAAAATTCTATGACATCTCCTAGGATGCCATGAAAATCAACGGCAAATATTACGGATATCCTTTTGCGGTTGAAGCCGTGTCACTAATCTGCAACAGGGATCTGGTTCCGAATCCTCCTAAAACCTTTGAGGAATTCATGACTCTTGACGCTGAAATGCAGGAAAAAGGCAAACATGCGTTTCTGTGGGATTACAACAACGTCTACTATTCCTACCCTATACTTTCCGCAAACGGCGGGTATTCATATAAGAGAAACGAAGACGGCTCATACGACATACAGAATATCGGTGTCAGCAATGAGGGAACTCAGAAAGGCCTTAACTACATTGTAAAGATGGTTCAGGGCGGACATCTTCCGATCCAGACCGAATATAAATCCATGGAAGCTGATTTCATTGACGGCAAAGTCGGCTGTATCATCAACGGCCCGTGGGGATGGAAAAACTACAAGAACATAAACTACAGCGTCAACACCTTCCCTACCCTTGAAGGAAAACAGGGGAAACCGTTTGTAGGCGTGCTTGGACTGGTGATAAACAAATCATCATCCCACAAGGAAGCCGCCAGAAAGTTTCTGACCGAATATCTGCTCACCGACTACGGTTACGAGGAAGTAAACAACGCTTCACAGCTTGGTTCAGTGGCTCTCAAATCCTTTGAAACCAAACTTGAAAGTGATCCTCGCATCATGACCACCATGAAGAACGCCCAGTCAGGAGTTATCATGCCTAACGTTCCGGAAATGAACATCTTCTGGAGTTCAGTAAGAGAAGCCATCAAACGCGCGACAAGCGGCAGACAGACGGCTGACAAGGCTCTGAAGACTGCGGAAAGCCGTATCAGAAAAGTGAAGTAGCATTCCGTGTCGCACTGCCGGGAGATAAATACGGTTTTACGTCTGCATCAGTAAAATTAAGCACCGCATGAATATGCATGCAGTGCCTAATTTTAAAACTTCGTATGAACGCCGGATGAAAAACAATGATTACCGCAGAATATAAATAAGTGAGAATATGTTTGACCAAGAATTAATAGATAATGAGCCCGGAGCGAGAAATCAAAAAAAACAGTTCAGATTACACTTCTGTTCCGGAACAGGATTTTGTCTCAGTTTTCCACAGAAAATTACTGATTTCTTCGAAAAAACAACAGTGTAATACCAATTACCTGATAACCATTGTGACAAAGGACGCCCATGAAAATCTCAAAAAAACAGAAGATATATTTCATCGTCATTTTATGCATTCTTATCATCCTGCCCGTAACATATGCGGTTATTTATCCCTTCTCAGACCGAAATATACTGTATATTGCCCGGATCCCATGTTTTGTAATCTGGATTTGTGCCCCGTGGCTTTTAGATAAAGAAGACAGGAACATCATATCTGAAGCCAACCGTAAAGTAGAGACTCTCAAGACTGTCTTACAAAAAAATAACTATTTCACCAGAAAAATCTGGGAACAAAAATACAGCGAATACCAGAAAAAACATCCGCTTGAAAAACACCAGCTCAGAGCCGCATCGATAATGTCCGATCTGTCATGGCAATACATGAAAAAGATCATCCGGAAGAGCTTTCTGGTTCCTGTCCTGACAATCCCTGCCGGATTCGTTCTGTGGCTGGGATATATCGCAGATTACGTAAATCCTATACGCAGTGCCAAGGAGGAAACATACGGAATTCTTCTGACAATTGCAGCCGAAAATCTTTTATTTGTCATGCTCATTTATCTCTTTTCCCGCCTTGTTTTCAACAGATGGATTCAAGACCTCCCTGACGCCCATATAATCAAAAACTCATATGCCGACGGTTATGCTTTTACCAATTCGTACTTCAGTCTCGTTATCGGCTCAACCTACATACACGGATTTGACGGAGAAGATTTCTTCAGCGTTCCTAAAAAGGATATAAAAAAGGTTAAATGCCGGATTCAACGCATAAATGAAAATGATAAGATTCATTTTTCACGACGGACATTTATGAATCTGACTAAAGCAGTGCAAATTCTGACCTTTTTTTCCAAATCCAGCGTGCATCACCACCACAGCTACCGCAAATCGTACCGGGACACCTATGTATTCAGCATCAAATTGCTGACTAATGCCAGGAGCATACATGTTGCCCTTGATCAGTTTCAGATAAAAATGGTTATGGACCATTTTTTCCCGGATATTTCAGACTGTCTGAACGTCGAATACGGCTACAAGGAAATGTTTTACGGTATATTACCTCCTTCAGGAGGTTCATCCGGCCCGGTTCTCAGCGAAGACAAATACTGATTTTCTGCTTAATGAATCCTGAGAAACGACATCATGCGGTATGCTGCGGAATATTGGTTCAGTTTTTGATCCCAAAGGTTTTGTTTTTTCCGACTATGATGCAGAAGAAAGCACGCAGAACTTTTGAAATACGGTATCAGATATCAGGCAGTTATTGCCGGGGCTTATCAGGTTTCTGAGGATTTAACATCTGATTCTGCAGGATGCACAAATCAAAAATTCTTGTAAATATGCAGGTGTGCGGATACATCAGACTGAACGGAACATGAACACGCTCCGTAAAAAACCGGAATTACGTCCAGTGCTTCAGGAACACGGCCGTGCATTCTTAAGAAATTAATGCACAGCGTGCAGAATTACTGCTTATCTGATTCTTCTGAAGAACATTCCCCGGCATTTTTTTTGCCGGAACCGATATGTTCATCCTTAACGTCAGCAACCAGCTTCTCAAGAGCAGTTTTCTGCTGATCGGTAAGCTGACTGTATACCCAGCCGAAAACACCTATCATGAATACGGTATTCAGAATGCCGTTCCCGTAGGTCTTATAGTTAACCCACAGATTTTCGGCTTCATCACTGTTGATATTCATGATTTCCGGAAGTCTGAATGCGATAACGTAGTTTAAACATGCGCAGAGCAGAAAATACACGGCTGTTGCCACTGCGGCCTTTTTGAGCACGCTCTCGGGAATTGGAGTCTTACACCCGGTCAGAGCTTCAATGATATCCTTTTTGAAAACAAACTGACACAGCAGAATGGCAACGGCGATGACACTGTTTACCACCGAAACCTTCCACTTAATGAAATCAGGATCCTTTACGAGAATTGTCGGTATGGCAAAGATGAAAAGCACCAGAATAACCACAATCTGAATTCTGGTAATCTTACCCTGTAAAAACCAGCTTCCTCCAAGCGTTATGACTGAGGAGATAACCACGGCAATTGTAGCGTAGATAAGGTTATGATCAGAAAACTTGTAAGTCAGAAAAAAACAGATTGCAGGAAGGATATTTAAAAGTAATTTCATTTTTTGACAGTCCTTGCGTAAAGCTGACTCATTCTACCACATTTATACAGTATTTATAAACAAATATTAAAAATATTCACGCTTGTATCTGACAGGCTGATGTTTTATATATCGGTAATATATTCTATATAAATCTTGCTGCTGTTTTTATAATTATTGAGGATAAAACGACATGAAACAGCGTTAAATGCATGTCTCAGCAAACGTATCCTTTATGCCGCACTTTTTTCTCCGAATCAGGAAGATGCGTATTCCCCGATACGCCGGGGAATTCTCTGCGCCTGACGTCACCTCCTGCGCGTATAACCGGGAGACCCCGTATCCAGAATCATCCGCAAAGACGCAACCTTTAAATATGCAAAAAATCATTTTGTATGCAGCCGGCATTTAACTATAATAAGAACAGATAAATTCAGTAAAGTTCAATTGCCAACCATAAGGATAAGACATCATGTGGTACTTAATTTACGCGGAAGACATTCCAAACTCAAACGAAGTAAGAAGCAAGGCTCGTCCTGCTCATATCGCAAGACTCAAGGAACTGATTGCAGAAGATCGTCTGCTGCTTGCAGGTCCAAACCCTAACATCGATTCAGAAGAACCTGGTGAAGCAGGTTTTTCAGGCTCAGCAATCATTGCAAAGTTCAATTCTCTTGAAGAGGCAAAAGCCTGGGCCGAAGACGATCCTTACTGGCATCAGGGCGTTTACCGGAAAGGTACCGGCATTGTTAAGCCGTTTAAGATTACCGCCAAGATGAACGGAGCATCATTCTAATGAAAATTACCAGGGCTGTTATTCCAGTGGCTGGACTGGGCACCAGAATGCTGCCTGCAACCAAAGCAATTCCGAAGGAAATGCTGCCGGTTGTGGACAAGCCTCTGATTCAGTATGTGGTGAATGAAGCCGCATCCGCAGGAATCAAAGACATAATTCTGGTAACTCATTCATCAAAGAATGCCATAGAAAATCATTTTGACCACAGTTTCGAACTGGAAGCCACTCTTGAAAAGCGTGTTAAGCGCCAGCTTCTTGATGAAATCCAGTCAATATGTCCGCGCGACGTAACCATCATGCACGTACGTCAGGGTGAAGCAAAGGGGCTGGCTCACGCCATCAGGTGTGCGGCAGCGCTCGTCAACAACGAGCCTTTTGCCGTTATTCTCCCGGACGTGCTTATTGATGAATACGCCTCCGACCTCAGAAAAGACAATCTCAGGGAAATGATTGAACGTTTTGAGGAAACCGGCGTAAGTCAGATCATGGTTGAACCGGTATCTCCTGACGAGGTGTCATCCTACGGTGTAGTCAATATTCCTGAAGAATGCAAAAACCGCGACATCGCCCAGGGCGAAACTCTCCCGATTACCGGCTTTATTGAAAAACCAAAGAAGGAAGAGGCACCGAGCAATCTGGCCATCGTGGGCCGTTACGTTCTGTCTTCTGACATCTGGGATCTTTTCAAGGAAACCCCGGTGGGAGCCGGCGGAGAAATCCAGCTTACCGATACCTTAAGACTGCTTCTTAAGGAAAAATCAATTGAGGCATACGTCCTCAAGGGCAGAAGTCTGGACTGCGGTTCAAAGATCGGATATATCAAGGCGTTCGTGGAATATGCCATGAACAACGAAAAGCTTGGAGCTGAATTCAGGGAATACCTGAAAACCGAAGTTATGCCCAAGGTAACCGAAAACAGATAATCGTTTTTCGGTTCATAAAATAACAGAGGGGAACATCTCCCCTCTCCCCTCTCTCCTCTCTCTTATCCGTACATGCGAATCCGCATGCGACGTTCAGAACATTACCGATAAAAGACCGTTGCCGTATTTCCCGCCCTTTTCTCCTTCTGAATGATGGAAATCTCAGGCAGTCGCACGGCGGCGGTTTTATTTTTCCGGAATCCGGACTCTGTTCAGTTCATTCTGATATGCGATACCGCGCTCTTTTGAAAAGAAGTCGATGGTCAGTGCAGTGAGAGCGATTAGAATCAGAAAAAGGACCGGCTTTCAGGCTTCAGCCGTTATTTCTGGGAAACAAACAGCTTTTGAGCCTCGCTTCCGCCGAATACTCCGGTATCCTTGTTATGCAGAGCCTTGCCCTTGTCAAGAACAGGATAGAACTTGGCAAATTCATCCTTATGATTCAGGTAGTAGTCATATACCCCGTGCCAGTCATCGAGATTCTTCACCTCAAGAGTCCTGAGCTTGTAGGTCTCGTTGACATTGTTCATTTTGGCCAGCGCCAGAAGATCACTGCCTACGCATTCCCTGTTGAAATCCACGCATCTTAAAACAAAAGTGGTGGTAAGCAGAACACCTTCCCTGTCGGCACTGATGTCTTTACCTTCCTGAAGATAGGCAAGAACAGGTCTCAGAGTGTATTTCGGAGCGGCACTCTTATAAACATGGTGACCGGAAAACAGGCCTACGGCCTCTCTGCCTGCAGCTTCAGCTGTCAGTGATTCCTCCACTTCAAAACCCGTGGTGTAGCTGTACTCGGTATCGTCAATGCTGATGGTTTCGGCACCTGCAGCGGAAACACCGATCATAAGCACACTGCCTAGCAGCAGTTTGGTAAAAACATTCATTATCAGACTCCAAATCTAATCAACAATGCCGGCAAATTTTTCAAAGAAGTCAGGAAAGGTCTTGGCACAGCACTTCGGATCGTTGATGATCACATCGGTTGCGAATGAAACCAGAGCGAAGCACATGGCCATACGATGGTCATTATATGTGTCTATGGCAACATTCCTGTTGATTTTACCCGGTGTGATTTCCAGATAATCCTCTCCTTCCACGCATTCAATTCCCAGCTTTCTGAGCTCATTGGCCATGGCTCTGAGACGGTCGGTCTCCTTCACGCGCCAGTTGGCAACATTGCGGATAACCGTTTTGCCGCCGGCAAAAAGAGCCAGAGGAACGGCAGTCATGGCGGCGTCAGGAATACTGTTCATATCCATGTCCACTCCATGCAGCGGAGCTCTTTCGCACTCTATGAAATCATCCCCCATGACAACCTTGGCCCCCATGGCACAGAGAACCTTCACGAATTTCACGTCACCCTGTACGGAATGCAGACCCACGCCGGTAACCCTTACCTTGCCTGCAATGGCGCCTGCAGCCAGGAAGTATGAAGCGGCTGATGCATCACCTTCAACCAGAAAGGTATCCGGACTTACATAGCTCTGACCGTTTTTAATGAAGAATTCCTTATAGTCCCTGTTCTCAACGGTTACGCCGAATGATTTCATCATCCCGATTGTAATATCAATATAAGGCTTTGATACCAGCTCACCCTTTATTTTAAGAAGTACGTCACCGTCCATCAGAGGAGCAGCCATCAGGAAGGCGGAAATGAACTGACTGGATACGGAACCGTCGATTTCGGCAACGCCGCCAGTAAGCTTCTTTCCACGGATTTTAAGAGGAGGGTATCCATCCTTCTTCAGATAGGTGACATCCGCACCAAGCTGACGTACCGCATCAATCAGATGAGCAATCGGACGCTCTTCCATGCGCGGTTCCCCGGTAAGCACGTATTCTCCTGATGAATTGCACAGCACCGCGGTAATAGGTCTCATGGCAGTACCGGCATTTCCCAAAAACAGTTCCAGAGGTTTGGATGAACTGAAGGCTTCGCCGAGACCGTATACGGTGCATTCGGTTCTGTCTTCACTGAGTTCATACTCAACACCGAGCAGAGCAAGGGCGTTAAGCATGTGCCTCGTATCATCGCTGTCAAGAAGATTGGTGATTCTGGTCTTGCCTCTGGCAAGTGATGACAGCAGCAGGGCTCTGTTTGATAAACTCTTTGAGCCCGGAAGATTAACCATACCGCAGGCTCTGTCTTTTTTATTTAACTTTATTGATTCCATTTCTGTTACTTTTAATTTTTGTTTTTTGGGAAAAAATCTGCTTAAAAACATTTTTACTTATTATTCATATCCAGAAAACTGCCTTCCGACCATGCCTTTCCGTAGTGCCGCGTAATTCCGGCATTACACCATTAGTCTGATTTTATCAGAAAACCGCTGATGTCTCTCCGTAAGTTCATGAATTTCTTCCACAGATATGACCTGCCGCCTCCTCCTGAACTTCCCGGTATAATCATGCCGGGCTGGATTCAGCCGTTTTCCGCCGGTACTTTCATGATACCGGTATGGCGGTTAATTAGAGACGGATGAAAGATTGGCACCTTCCTCGGCAATGGCCTGAATTTCATCTGGCTTCTGCGCGTTTTCACCGTTTTCCTTATTCTGCTGTTCCTCTATGTTTTTCTGGCGGCGGATTTCCATGCGTGCCTCGATGGATTTCATCAGTTCGTCAGGAACATCAAAATCACAGGTATATTCATCAACGGCAGTGGTGTTGGTGTAGTGATATTCTCTGGATCTCACGATAAAGTCCTGACGTCTTTCACGACGCTCCTCGGTATTGAAATACCACTGACGCAGTTTGGTCAGCAGAATGGTGTAGTGGTCAAAATTAAGACCGTCGCCGTAAATCTGAATACCGCAGTTTATGGCCTGATCCATATGATCCCTTGCCAGCAGTACTTCAGGTCTGCTTTCGAGATTAAGTGTAAGGATTTCCTGAAAGGACTTTGCGTTCTGCAGAAGAACCTTGTATTCGTATTCGTTAACCTCAGACGCCATTTCCTTCTGCATGCGTTCTTCGATTTCATCACGTATTCTGCTGCCGTCACTGTCGATGCCTTCAATGGTAACGTCGTATTCGGAAATCTTCTCCTTGTTCTTTTTACAGCCTGTGACATTAACACAGCACAGAGCCACACACAGTACAATAAGCCATGACTTAAACTTCATTATCGGAATATCCTTCTCTTCTTTTCTGTTTGTTATTGTTTGTCCTTCGGTAATCCTCATTCAGGTCGCATCCGCGAACCGGTTACCAGCTGTCATCGGGATCATACCGGGGAATGTCCTCTTCCTTTCCTCTGGATATCAGCACCAGATCCTCAATGTATTCCTCCAGATAGAGCACGTTGCCGTTGGACAGAGTCAGCATGATGCCTCTCTCCAGATAGGCATAATCACTTTTGGGAAACTCGTCGGTGTAATCGTCGTTGTCAATAACGCATCCCACGACTCCCAGCTGTTTTCCCTTAAGACAGACCAGATCGCCTGTTTTTATAATACGATTATCCGAATATCTCAATACTCTCTTCCCGTAGTCTGTGCGGATTCACCTGATCTGAAGGCTTCATATCACCTTTCAGCCGCATCCTTGATTCCCCAGTCTGTCAGATTTTATACAATCTGTTCGCTTTAGTCTATTTTACCGGTGATTTTTTACCGTTCTTTCTGCCGTTATTTTTTCCGAAACCGCCGTTTCCCTGTGAATGGCGGTCTGGCTGTCCGGATCCTTTTCCGTGTTTTACGCCGCTTCCGCCCTGTGATGAGCCGAAACGTCTGCCGTCCCTGCCGAAGGAGTTTCCGGCAGGCTTTCCCCTGACGTCAGGTTTTCCGGAACCGGATCTTCCGCGCACCTTTCCCCTGCCTTCCGTCAGCGGGTCATAAGGAGGCACCAGGGCCCCGGCGCCTCTGCCGATAAACTGAGGCATGTTCAGCTCAATGAGAGCCTCACGCACGGTTTCGTAATTATCGGGATCATGGTAACGCAGAATCGCCTTCTGTCTTCTTCTTGCCACGTCACCTTTGGCCACAAAAACGTCCGGTTCGGTTTCCCGCGTAATCGGTCTGTACGGATTGAATCCGGTGTAATACATTGCCGAAGCTCCGGACATCGGCGTCGGATAGAAATTCTGCACCTGATCCACCTGAAAATCATTTCTCTTGAGCCATACGGCAAGATTTATCATTGAAGCCACGGTTGAGCCGGGATGAGACGACATGAAGTACGGTATTATGTACTGTTTCTTTCCCGCCTCACTGCTGTAGCGGTCAAACAGCTTCTTGAAATCATAGTAAATCTTTTCATCAGGCTTGAGCATGAGCTCCAGTACCTCCGGAGCCATGTGCTCGGGAGCAATCTTCAGATGTCCGCCCACATGATATGTCACCAGCTCCCTGATGTAGTTTTCATCAAAGAGAGCCAGATCGATTCTGACCCCGGAGGCGATAAGAATCTTTTTGATGAAAGGCAGCGCCCTGGCATCACGATAAAGCTGTATCAGTCTGCCGTGATCCTTGTTGAGAAATCTGCACGGTGTCGGATAGAGACATGACGGCTTGCGGCAGAGACTGCGCATTCTGGCATTGGTACATCCCAGACCGTACATGTTGGCGGACGGCCCGCCCAGATCCGAAATCACTCCGGTAAATCCCGGAGTCTTTTCACTGATTTCCTTAAGCTCTTTCAGGATTGATTTTTCCGAACGGCTCTGAATTCTCTTGCCTTCATGAGCCACTATCGAACAGAAACTGCACCCGCCGAAGCAGCCTCTCATTATGGAGACGGAATTCTTAATCATCTCAAAGGCCGGAATTTCCTGACCTTTGTATGCCGGATGCGGTACTCTCCTGAAAGGCAGAGCATAGACATAATCAAGCTCGGCAGAGCTTAACGGAAATGTCGGAGGATTGACCCACACGTAGCGTTCACCGTGCTTCTGCACCAGGGCTCTGGCGCATTCAGGATTGCACTCCCTGATGAATATCCTGCGTACATGGGCGTACAGTCTTCTGTCCTGTTTTACGTCCTGAACCGAAGGCAGCAGGATGTATTCCCTGTCATGCAGCTTCTTTTCAAGAGAAATCTTTCTGTCGGATGCACCTGTCACCTGAGATGAATTCTGCGGGACATCTTCCGCCGTAAACGGAATTGCCTCCCCGCCTGCAGACGGATTTTCTTTTCCGCCGTCGTCGGTATGACACATCACGCAGTACGGATTCGGTTCAGGTTCAATGAATCCCGGAGTATCCACGGTGGTGGAATCAATCCCCACCCACTCCGGCAGAGCCTTTTTAACCATTACCGCGGTGCCGCGGACATCCCTTATCTCCCTGACTGATTCTCCGGCGGCAAGACGCATGGCAATCTCAGCCAGAGGGCGTTCCCCGTTACCGAACACCAGAATGTCGGCCTTTGAATCCGGCAGAACAGAATTCTTGACGGTATCAGACCAGTAGTCGTAGTGAGCCAGACGGCGGAGCGAAGCCTCGATGCCTCCGATAATGACCGGAATATCCTTATATGCCTCCCTAACCCTCTGGGTATAGACAGTCACTGCCCTGTCCGGTCTTCTGCCGGCGACATTTCCGGGAGTATAGGCATCGTCACTGCGGATTTTTCTGTCGGCGGTGTAGTGATTTATCATGGAATCCATGTTGCCGGCATTAACCCCGAAAAAGAGATTCGGACGGCCGAGAGTCATGAAAGCGTCCTTGGAGTGCCAGTCAGGCTGGGAAATAACCCCCACCCTGAAACCGAATGACTCAAGATACCTGCCGACGATGGAGGTGCAGAAGCTCGGATGATCTATATAGGCGTCACCGGTGACGATAATGATGTCACAGCTGTCCCATCCGAGTTTATCCATCTCCTTTCTGCTCATCGGCAGAAACGGAGCCGGAACATGATTTTTACGGTATTTAGGATAGGTGCGGATGTCTTTACAGTGATATTTTTCAAAGTCTTTAAAATCATTATCCGTAATGTATTCTTCATCCTTTGCGGCTGTCATGCGCACCTCTTCAAGTGAATTGAAACAATCAGATTGGTACCGTCTTTAACTACTTCATGCTGATAAAGGACAGAAATTCCGGCAGACTGTTGTGATGCATGGTCATGTATACGAGCAGAGCCATGTATGCGATGTATGTTGTCACCCAGAATGCACCTATTCTTCTGCCGAGTCTGGCTTCCTTTGTTCTGAGTCTCATGGAGAACAGCAGGAGACTCATGGTAAGAAACAGACAGAAACCGCCGTCTCTTACGAGCTCAATCCTGTCCACGTCATACGGAAGAATCACGCCGGCAAGGCCAAGTACCGCGGTATTGTTGAATATGTTCGAACCGATGATGTTGCCTACGGCGAGTTCATTGTTACCCTTTCTGGCAGCAATGACTGAAGCCGTGAGTTCAGGAAGAGAGGTTCCGACTGCCACCACGGTAAGACCGATGATAACCTCGCTTATCTCAAGAACCTTGGCGATTTCCACGGCCCCGAAAACAATCACCTTCGAGCTTACCACCATCAGTACAAGACCGAAGAAAGTGTACAGAGATGATTTTAACGGTCCGAGATTTCTTGCCTCCTCGGAACATTCCTCAATCTGCACGTCGGCCTCTTCGCTGCACTGTGCGAGTTTTCCGGCCCTGGCAAGCTTTCTGGCTCTGAATCCCTCGTAAACGGTATACATCACGAACAGTGAAATGAATACCAGAAGACCGGCGGATTCAGCCTTGGAAATATATCCGTCCATGGCAAAAATCAGCGGACCCGCAACTGAAAGAAGCAGCAGAGGATATTCCTTTCTGAAAAGACTGCGCTGAACCCAGAGCGGTGCTATCAGAGCGGTAACACCTAGTATCAGCGAAATGTTGCAGATGTTGGATCCCCAGGCGTTACCGAGAGCAAGCTTGGAGCTTCCTTCAAGAGCGGAAAAAATGGATACCATTATTTCGGGAGCGGATGTACCGAAACCTACTATAAGTACACCAATCAGTATTTCCGGAACCCCCAGACACAGGGCAAGACCTGATGCCCCGTCAACAAACTTCTGAGCACTGTATATGAGAATAACGAAACCCAGTATCACGCATAACAGGGCTATTGTAATGGACATGAAAAAACTCCCGAACGTTGTAAGAGACGCGGCAGGAGCCGCGTTCTCCTGTATATCCCCCGCTGAATACGGACTTTTCGTGCACTGCACATGTGCAGAATTTCTCATATCCGCCGGGGCTTAATGTATAAGTGCCGTAATTATACAATATTTACCGCCATCTTTTTAAACTAAAAAAAGATGCACGGTCTCAACGGATGATTCAGTTCCCGGCAAACCGTGACAGACAGCCGCGGAGCCCAGGTATTTACGTCAAAATGCTTGATTTTACGGACTGAAATTGTATATGATTCTGTTTCGGAATCTGCGGAAACAACAGGATGAAACAGGCCTGAGACAGCCGGGATCCGATATGCGGGACAATGATTAAAACAGTCGCGCACGTAAACATTTTAGAATGCGGCATTCTTCGACATTCTTATAAATGGAACCTTATTTCGACATTTTTAGAATGGAATCAATAAAATGGCCAGTAACAGCAAACAGAATATAAAATCAGCGGTAATTGCCGTAAACAAAAGAGCCAGCCATGACTACTTTCTTGAACAGCATTTTGAGGCCGGCATCAGCCTTCAGGGCTGGGAAGTAAAAGCCCTCAGAGCCGGCAGAGCCAGTATCGTGGACGGATACGTAACCATCAAGAGGGGTGAAATATTCCTTATCGGTGCAAACATCACTCCGCTGGATCAGGCATGCACCCACGTAATCTGCGATCCGACCAGAACCAGAAAACTGCTTCTGAACCGTCGTGAAATCGACAAGCTCATCGGTGCCGTGGAAAGAGCCGGATACACCATCGTTCCGCTTAAGCTCTACTGGAAAAAATCCCTGGTTAAGCTTGAAATATCCCTTGCCCGAGGCAAGCAGAGTCACGACAAGCGCGATTCAATCAAGGAACGCGAATGGAAGCGTGACCAGGCCAGAGTAATGAAGAAGGCTGCCCGTTAACGGAGTAACGCGAATAATTATTGAATAGCAAAATTATTCTTGAATTCTCCATAAAAGATGATATATTTAGAATCAGTAGGACGCTTTAAGCGCGTATCTGACACAGAATAAAGGGGATGATTAGGATTCGACTGGAAGAGTGAAGTCAAGACAGCATGTAGAGGCGTGGGTGGCCTCTTAAAAAACCCACAAAAAGATAATCGCAAACGATGAATCTTACGCTTTAGCTGCTTAATAACCAGCGACAAGCAAAAACCGTAGTCAGAGCCTAAAAAACTACTGGACTACCCGGAGCCTGGGTTTGACAATAGGTTCAGAATCTCCGGATCCCAATATTGTATCGGGTGAATCCTTGACTGAAGGAGTAGCCTTAAATCTATTCAGTCTGGTAAATCTGCAGCGTGTCGGTCCGCGTCCGGTTTACGAGATTAAAAGATTCGACTAAACATGTAGACGTTGAGATCTAGCCTTTTGGGACGCGGGTTCAAATCCCGCCATCTCCACCAATAGAGACAGCAGCCTTTCAGGCTGCTGTTTTTGTTTTAACGGAATACATCAGTCGTGAATTCTGTATGCCTTCAGAAGCTTTTCGCCATATGACATGTCGTCAGGATTATGACTGCCTCTGCCGGTATCCAGACTTCTGACTGCCTGCAGATCATTTTCATCAAGAGAAAAATCAAAGATATCAAAATTCTCTCTGATATGCTGAACGGATACTGACTTCGGCACGGGGATGATTTCCTCCTCGACATGCCATCTGAGAATTATCTGACTTACGGTCTTGCCGTATTTTTCCGCAATTCCCTTAAGCACCTCATTTTGCATAAGCGCGGGACTGCCGTGTCCTAACGGATACCAGGCCTGCATTCTGATATCATGAGGTTTCAGATATTTTCTGAGTTCCTTCTGCTGAAACAGCGGATTGCATTCCATCTGATTAACTGCAGGCAGGATGTTCATCCGCGGCATCAGTTTTTCCAGAAAACCTACGGTATGATTGCTTACGCCGATTGACTTTATCAGTCCTTCGTCCACAGCCTCCTCCAGTGCCTTCCAGGCTCCGGCAGTATCAAAGTACGGCTGATGCAGAAGATAGAGATCGATGTAATCGAGACCGAGATTTCTGAGAGAGTTTTCTATTCCTTTTTTTGCCGCATCATACCCGTAATCCTGAAGCCACAGCTTGGAGGTTATGTATATTTCCTCACGGGGCAGTCCGCTGGCTCTTACCGCCCTGCCGACACCGGCTTCGTTCATATAGGCAGCCGCCGTGTCAATGAAACGGTATCCGGTTTCAAGAGCACAGCCAACGGCCTTTTCACATGTACCGTCATCAGGTATCAGAAACACACCGAAACCAATCGCCGGAATCATCGTTCCATTGTTAAGCCTTACTTTATGCATAGATTCTCCTGAAATCAGAAACCGATGGAACTGAACCATTCATTTACCTTTTCTCTGGCAAAATCACGATCCTTCTGAGCCGTATGCCCGTATATGGCAAAGCCGCGGAGCATCCTGGCCCGGGTGACATCCCTTACTTTCTCATCCGTACCGCCAAAACCGCTGCCTTCATGGGTGCAGAAAGGAACAACATTCTTGCCGGTGAAATCATGGCTTTCCAGAAAAGTGTATACCGGCATAGGCATTTCCGCCCACCAGTTCGGATAGCCGATAAACACGGTGTCGTATTCCGCAAAATTATCCACGGTACCGGTAATGGCTGGTCTTGCCTTCTGCCTCTTTTCCTTCTGTGCGAATTTTATAAGCTCGCTGTATCATGCCGGATACACGTCGTCGGCAACCTTGATTTCAAACAGAGAGCCTCCGGTTTTATCGGCAATCATTCCGGCGACAATCGCGGTATTGCCCTCAGTGATGTTACCTACGGAATACTGCTCCCACGTACGTGAAGAGCCATAAATTTAATCATTTTTCACGGCAGAACATATATATGCCATGACCAGTACATTCCGGGAAATGATAATTTCCATCAAGAAGAAAAAACGGGGCTCCGGATCCGCTGAGATCCGAAGCCCCGCACATAGCCTTAAATCAGGTGATGATTACATCTTGCTGATGATTTCGTCAGCAAATTCTGAACACTTGATTTCGGTAGCGCCTTCCATTAAACGTGCAAAGTCGTAAGTTACGCGCTTGCCCTTGATGGCGCCTTCCATACCTCTGATAACCAGGTCTGCTGCTTCATTCCAGCCCATGTGACGGAGCATCATTTCAGCAGAAAGAATGATTGAACCAGGATTTACCTTGTCGAGACCGGTGTACTTAGGAGCAGTACCGTGGGTAGCTTCGAACATTGCGCAGGTGCTGCCGATGTTTGCACCAGGAGCGATACCGATACCGCCTACCTGAGCGGCAAGAGCATCAGACATGTAGTCACCGTTGAGGTTAAGGGTGGCAATTACGTCGTATTCAGCAGGACGGAGGAGAATCTGCTGTAAGAATGCGTCAGCGATGCAGTCCTTGATTACGATGTCTTCGCCGGTCTTTGGATTCTTAATCTTCATCCATGGACCTTCGCCGATGAGTTCACCGTTGTACTGTTCCCTGGCAACATCATAGCCCCACTGCTTGAATGCGCCTTCGGTAAACTTCATGATGTTACCCTTGTGAACAAGAGTTACAGACTTGCGGTTGTTGGCAATAGCGTATTCAATGGCTGCCTTAACCAGTCTCTGAGTACCTTCCTTTGAAACAGGCTTAACACCGATACCGCAGTCCTTGTCGAAACGAATCTTGGTAACGCCCATTTCAGTCTTGAGGAAGTTGATAACCTTGTCAGCTTCCGGAGTACCGGCCTTCCATTCAACACCGGCATAGATATCTTCACTGTTTTCACGGAAAATAACCATATCAACGAGTTCAGGCTGCTTAACCGGGCTTGGAACGCCTTCAAAGTAACGTACAGGACGTAAGCAGATGTAGAGGTCGAGCTGCTGACGTAAAGCAACGTTTAATGAACGGATACCGCCGCCGATTGGAGTGGTTAAAGGTCCCTTGATGGAAACAACGTATTCCTTCAGAAGGTCAAGGGTTTCATCAGGAAGCCATACGTCCTGACCGTAAACCTTAGTAGCCTTTTCACCTGCGTAGATTTCCATCCAGGAAATCTTCTTTGAACCGTTGTATGCCTTTTCAACAGCAGCATCTACAACCTTGATCATTGCAGGAGTGATATCACTGCCGATACCGTCACCTTCAATGAATGGAATAATAGGATTGTTAGGAACGTTTAATCCGTTACCCTGGACAGTAATCTTGGCACCTGCAGGTACAACAACCTTAGAAGTCATATAAGAATCCCCATGATTAACATAAAAAGACAGTTCCAATATATGAAAAAGCCGTATTTACAACAGCATTAACAGCTGACAACATTCAAATACCGGTTCTGACGAAAATTAAAACAAAAAAGTACCGCCGATAATTATAAAGATGCTTATTTTATTTATCAAACATTCTTTACCTGTTTTTAGTGCATATAATAAAAAATTACCTGAAAGAACCGGCAGAACACTCATCAGAGAAAAGACTCTGAAAACCGCACCTGTAAAAACCCACAGTCATCTGACAGTCCCGGGCATGAAGAACAAGGCCTTTTCTTCTGCGCCCACGTCCGCAGCGGATTCGACAGCTGTTCGGAATTTCCGGACAGCGGCCGGCTGATGAATCATGAGCCTGATGTAACCTCCGACGGTACGGCTCGTAGCCATAAAAATTCCAAATCTGTGAATAACATGCTGTCCGGGCACAAAACACCTTGAGAACATGTGAATAAAAAAACGGAAACTGAACCACCCTCAGCTTCCGTTTTCAGGACAGATCAGACACAGCCAGAAAATGACAGAAAACCCGCCGTGTCATCAGACTTGTCTGTTAATCGATGACCGTTAACAGATCGTCAACGCTTCTTCTCCTCGGCGCACGAGGTTCAGAATCAGTATATTCCATGGCGACAAGTGCGGAAATTCCGAAAACATTCAGATCAATACCTAAAATTTCGGCAACCGCCTTTTCATCATAAATGCCGAGAATCACGGAACCGATACTCTTTTCATGAGCTGCAAGACACAGGGTCTGAGTCGCAATGCCGGCATCAAATGACTCCCAGTGGGCTCCCTTTGAGGTTGTCGGAGTTCCGTCATCATTGTATCCGCATACGCCCTTCTGAGTTACAACCACCATCAGCACGTTGCAGTCAGTCACGCGATGCATGTTTGGCGTGAATCCCATTACTCCGTACTGAGCGATTCTGTTTTTAAGTTCCGGATTCTTTACCGCGACATATGACACCGTCTGGGAATTCTTCCAGGATGGTGCAAAAGAAGAAGTTTCAATAACCTCTCTGAGAGTCTGGGATGAGATGTCCTGTTCTGTGTATTCACGGACACTGCGGCGTCCTCTGATGCATTCTACTGCGTTCATTGCTGATTATCCTTAAATATTGCTTGGTTAATAACTTACTTATAATTGTTCCGGCGGCTCCGGAACAGGCCCGGAAACTGACGGATATAACATCTACACATCTAGATATATCAATATGAAATACATTTTTTTTGGCAACCCGCTCCGGTTGCCAATATTCAATGCGATCCTGTTTATCAGGTTCTCCGTTTAATGTTTAGCTGCACAGCATTTTCTGCTGTTGTCATATCTGGTATACGACGAAATCATCTCCTTGAATGATTCCACCCCTTCCGGTGAAATGGAATAGTAAGTCCACTTTCCGTCTTTTCTGCATACCACCAGGTCGCTGTCACAGAGTATCTTCATATGATGTGAAAGAGTCGGCTGTGAAATTTTAAGAAGTTCCATCAGGGAACAGCCGCATTTTTCACCATCCTGAAGAGCCAGTAAAATAGCCAGACGGCTTTCATCGGTAAAAGCTTTCGCTCTTCTTACATCTTCTCTGAAACCCATAACAACTCCCGATATGCGGACATTATAGCACCTCACATTCTCATATATCAATATGTAAATCTATCAATATATAAAAAAATACCCCATACCACAGAATATAAAATACTTTTATTCCTGATTCAATTCATTTTTACCTGTAAATCGGTCAATACTTTATAAGTCCGTCAAATCCTTTCCGTAATACAGTTCCCAGCCTAACAAAATAAACGCCGGTAGAGATTATCCGAATCAGTTCCATTATTCCTGTTCCTGAAATTATTTTTATCGAGTGCACTAACTGTCTCAATTCTGACGACATTTATCACCTTCAGCGGATTATATTACGGCAGTTTGTCATTCTGTTAAGTACGTCCATGCAGAAAGTAACGGCCGTGATGCATAATATTCAGCCGGAGACACGGAAATTTAAACAGGCTTATCCAGGAGGATACGAAACATGAAGCTTGCAACTGCACTGTCCGAAAGAGCGGATTTACAGAAAAGAATATCTGATCTTGGTGTAAGACTTAATAACAACGCCAAGGTTCAGGAAGGCGAAAAGCCGGCTGAAGAACCGGAAGTACTTCTTAAGGAACTGAACGACTGTCTGCTCCGTCTTGAGGAACTGATGGCAAGAATCAACAAAACCAATAACATGACCAGAGCCGGAGATCAGACAATCACCGATCTGATTGCAAAGCGTGACTGCCTGAAGACACGCGTCAAAATAATGAGAGATTTTCTGAATGCTTCAAGTGATATGGTAAACAGATATTCCAAAACCGAAATAAAAATATGCAGTACCGTATCGGTTGCCGAACTTCAGAAAAAAGTAGATGCCTGGTCAAAGCAGCTTAGAGAAACAGATGAAAAAATTCAGGAGCTTAACTGGCTGACTGAACTTATTTAAATTTTATGACGGTAGTCCTGTCAGGCGGGTAACATCTCTGCGATTGAGAATGAATCGCGCTTTCAGTGGTGCATGTCAGGCACGTGCGGGGTTCAACTCCCCGGTTACACTGTACGCCATGTAATGAAACACTAGTAAAACGCACTTTGTATATTTACTACCTGTTACCGGTGACAGGATGAGGGCTGGGTTCGGGGATTTTTTTAAGATACAGAAAGCCGTGACGGAAAACGTCACTGCTTCTTACTAAAAGCATGAATTGTTTTCATTCACTCATGGTACTGCACAGTAGTCACCATACAGATTCATGATAAATAAGCGATTTCATCTGTACGGCATCAGAATCGTTTATAGTTTCTGTACGCAATAAGCCCGTAAACAGAAGACCTGCAACGATGATAAACGAAATTACCATTTTAATAACCCAAGTTTCCCCCGTGATTTTGAGTGGAAAAAAATAACGCAACCGCATGGATTTAAGAGTTTTAAAATTAAAAGTTTTGAACCTCTCCGGGTGACCACGAAAAATCAAGGCCTAGAGAGGTATCATAACTTAGGGTCAAAAGTCATTGGCAAAAATCAACGAATTTGGTGAAAAAATGAACTACGGATATGCAAGAGTCAGTACTCAGTGTCAGGCGAGAGACGGAAACTCCCTCGATGCTCAAAAAATAGCCTTAAGGGAAGCAGGGGCAACGGAAATTTACGCTGACGCTTTTACCGGAACAAAAACGGACAGACCGGAACTAAATAAGCTACTCGAAAAAATAGCTCCTGGAGACACTCTAATTTTTACCAAGCTGGATCGTGTAGCCAGAAATTTGCCTCAGGGAATTGAGCTCATTGAAAGTTTGGCTGCCAGACAAATCAAAGTTCATGTCCTTAATATAGGAATCATAGACGAGTCTCCGGCCGGAAAATTAATCCGTAACGTGATGTTGGCTTTTTCCGAATTTGAAAGAGACATGATTGTTCAGAGAACGAAGGAAGGAAAGGCCATTGCCAGGACTGATCCTAATTTTAGAGAAGGGCGCCCGAAAAAATTTACGGAGGCTCAAATAAATCATGCCCGTGAACTGCTTAAGACAAATACCTATGCTAATGTAGTAGCTATGACTGGTATCAGCAGATCTACTTTGAAGCGAATTAGTAAGTATTAGGAGAAAAAACAAATATGAAAAAAGGCGATATTATAAAATTCGGTAAATATCCTCAGGATAATTACAGTTTCAGAACCCCTATTGAATGGCTGGTACTTGATGTTACAGGAAATGAAGCTCTCCTTATCAGCCGTTACGGACTTGACTGTAAACCATATCATCATGAAAGTGGCGGTATAACATGGGAAGATTGTGATCTCAGAAAATGGCTGAACAGTGATTTCTTAAAATCAGCATTTTCGAATAAAGAATCAGAAAGGATTTTGGTTTCAGAACTTAAAAACAATCCTAAATATGAATATGGCACAACTGGAGGAAACGATACAAAGGATCGCATATTCTGTCTCAGCATTGCTCAAGCTGAACAGTATTTTATCAGGGATAAAGACAGACGATGTCGACCTACTGCTTATGCCAGAGAACAAGGAACTTATGTTGATAACCGCTATTGTTATTGGTGGCTTCGGTCGCCGGGCTTCATTCAGACCTTCGCAACGGGCGTAAGTACGGATGGGGCGCTCGATTCTGGTGGCATCGATGTCCATTATGATAAATCTGCTGTTCGGCCCGCTTTACGGATAATCTGCAATCTGTAATCTTCTAATCTGAAATCATCCGACCGCGGCCATGCCGCGGAATCTAAGCGTAGCGAAGCTACGCTGCTCTCCGACCGCGTTGCGGTCGGTAATAGCCATGAAAATACATGTATACTAGAATTTTTAATGATAAGTGTCACT
>LXOW01249911.1_pt1 | contig 24523 bp, 11 predicted proteins | sample 1368591 | NCBI WGS metagenome assembly LXOW01 (sample SAMN04884650, study PRJNA319009) | bovine gut metagenome | isolation source: Cow rumen | host: Bos taurus | place: Italy: Legnaro (PD) | collected 2014-07-09
GGCGAAGACGGGGTGATGGGGTAGATAGCAGCTACCTCCGAGAACATGTAACTCACGTGAGCTGCAGCCTCGTTACCATCACAGGTGATAAATTTCTTTTCTTTAGCCATTTGTTTAGATATTAAATGAAATAAAAATGTATTTGTTTAGTATAAAAAACCGAATAACCATAACGGAATCTGGTTGTCTCTGCCAATCTCCGTATTATAGCGCGCATAGATAGTATCAGGCGCGTACCTTATTTTATTATGTAATGTTGCATCGCAGATGCGGAACTTCATGTTACCGTCAACCATATAATACTGGTCGCGTCCCTGCTGGTTCACCTTATGGTCCTTCCATAGTGAATTGACAAAGAAGGTTTCCATAGCAACCTGCTTGTTCACTTTCAGCGGGTAGATGGCATATAACAAGTTGGAGTTGTGAAGCATCACCTTGCTAGGCTTTTTGGGGAATTTCTCGCCCACGGGATAGATCATGTTAAGCAGGCGTGCATCGGTGAGATACTTGATGTAATTCATCACGGTAGCTCGGCTGGTCTCAATGTCATTTGCCAATTTCGACACGTTGGGTGCCTTGGGACCTTCTTCAGCAAGCATGTAGAACAACTTCTTGATTTTTGTCAGATACTTCAGCTCTATCTGCTTAATCAGCAGGATATCCACCTCGGTCATCATGTTCATCGTCTTCAGCAGGTTCTCGCTGTAGTTGCGCTGCTCCTGGAAGAAGGGGTAGAAACCATGATGGATGTAATCCTGGAAATACTGGTTAGGCGAAACCTTGGGCAATATCTGCTTGATAATGTGCTCGTGGTTCTTCAAAATGTCTTCCAAGGTGTAGGGTTGGAACTGATTTCCTGTCATCAAGTTAATGAACTCGCGGAAGGAGAAACCTCGCAGGTTGTAGCTCTTCACTATACCGTTCAGTTCCGGATTCTCATCCTTCAGACGCATCACGCTGGAACCAGTGAAAACAATCTTCAGATAGGGGTATCGGTCATAACACAGGCGCAGTTCCTTAGACCAGTCAGGTTGCTTGAAAACCTGGTCGATAAGCAACACGCGACCTCCATGTTTGCAGAACTCACCTGCAAAGTCGGCAATGCCACGTCCCTGGAAATAGAAATTGTTCATGTTGACATACAGACACTGGCGGTCGTTGATGTCAAAACGCTCTTTGGCATACTGAAGGAGGAAAGTGGTCTTTCCGACACCGCGTGTACCCTTGATGCCAATCATGCGGTCGCTCCAGTCTATCTCATCCATTAGGGTGCGACGAACAGGGGCATTCACATGCTCAACCAGATACCGGTGTGTACGAAAGAAAGCCTCCATTAAGTATGATTTGTTTTAAAACAGCCACAAAGGTACTAACTTTTCTTCAAATTGCAAAGCAGAGATTACAAAATCTTGCGAACTTGCCCTATTTTTGCATTTATTAACAGCGATAGCTACTTCATTTAAATAGTTTGCTGCCGTTTAAATGTCAGGAACACCACATTCTGATTGTACATGAACTTATATTTGATGTTAGCCATTGTATTGACCAAGGCGAGCCCTAGACCATCGCCATCTTCATTAAAGGAGACAGTTTTCAGTATAGGATTGAAAGGCTTTCCATCGTCTTTGATTAGCACGTTTACCGTCTCTTTATGACAGATGATATGTACGTCGAACAGATGCTTGTCGGTATTTTTATTGACGGCATAGGTGACGATGTTGTACATCAGTTCTTCGCAGCAGAGATTGATCTGGAACGATGTTGCTGGCTCTATGTCACAGGATTCCAAAAAAGTGGAAATGTTTTCTAATGCCTGCTGTACATCCTCATTCTGATACTTGATCGAGAAGTTCAGCGACTGACCATCCTCGGCTTGAGGAATCAGCGTCAGAACTTCTGCATCGGGATTCTTATGGTGAATAACCAACGTAACAACCAAATAAACGACTAATAGGAACAACCCGGAAATGGGGAACCCCCACCACAGCCACTCTGGTTTTACCCACGCCAACAGTCCCACAGATAGGATCATGCTACCCATCTGAACGATACTTAAGACAACGCTCAGAGACCAATAGCCTAAGATCTGATAGAGGATACGATAGACCACAGCGATAGCGTATGGAATTAAGAGTAGGGCATAGATACGTAAGGCATTAAAGAACATGTCCTCTGACTGGATATGCTTGCTAGCGAAGAGCCAACCGATGCTTTCAGGCGTTATTAAGACAAAGAGGGTAAAGACAAACAGACTTAGGCAGATGTATTTTACCACCTTGTTTGTAAGAAGGCGCAAGCCCACAATATCATTTTCGCCTATCAGCAGACCACCAATGGAGTAAATAGAGGTCGCAATACCACCCAACACCATTTGTTGGATGACAAACAACTGGAAACAGACAGCCCATGCAAAGACGCCTTCGGCACCCAGTCTGCTGAGGATGATGCTATTAATGGCATAGGTGGTGACACCTAACAACAAGGTGTTGATACCCATCGGGAAGCCCATCTTAACACCTTTCAGAATATACTGGTGACACTGCTTGAATTCAACCTGCCAGTGATATGAATTGTTGGCACTTCTGAAGTGACGGCAACAGAGCAGTAATGCGATAACGCTACCGATGATAGATGCCCAAGCAGAGCCTTCGATGCCAGTTTTCAGGATAGCGATGAAAAGGATATCGAAAAACAAGTTTACAATACTACTGGTTATCACGGCCTTCATGACCAGTTGGGGATTGCCATCTGTCTTGACAAAGTTGGTGATGGTCATGAAGAGAATCGTTAATGTTGTGCCCAGTAACATGATACGCAAATAGCGGAGCGACAGCGTACAGATAATAGGGGTGTCGTTGGTAATGAAACTGGCCACCTGGGGACTGAAAAACAGAAGCAGCGCAGAGAAGAACACGCCGACAACAGTAAGTCCGATAAGTGTAGAGGTGAATACGTGGTTAGTTGTCTGTTCATCGCGTTCACCAAGCGACCTGGCTACAAGCACGGAACCACCCATACCGAAGAGCATCATCAGGAAATTGAAGAAGATCACGACAGGCATTGTCAGGTTGATGGCCGAGATGGCCTCCGGACCAATGAACTGGCTGACCACAATGGCATCTGTGGTCATTGCTATCTGAGAAGCCAGAGACGCCAGAATAGACGCCCACATAAATTGGTGAAGCGCCTTTGCAATGAGATAGCCTTTTTTCTTTCGTTCTTCCTGTTCCTTCATGATTTTCCGTTATAATTTGAACGAGACGGTAGCCATGACTGTGCGTCTGTTTGCCCGATAGGGAACATAGAAAGAACCACCAATATAGTAGGACCTATCAAACACGTTATCGCAATCAAGTGACAATTGAACGACATCACGATATGAATATTTAAGACCCAAGTCAGCGAGAGCAATGCCGCTGAGTTCGAAATCTTTGCCGTTTGGCACGCGACTATTGGCTTTGTTCAATGTCTTAGAGGTGAATTTAAAGCTACCAGTCAACCACAATAGGTGATTACCTATATTTATGATGCGTTTGCTGCAAGCTAAGTTAGCCATGAATTTTGGAATACTGTAAATTTGGTGGTCAGTATAGTAGTAATCTTCAGCTTCCAAAGGATGAGAATAAGTTAAATTGGCATTAATACGGAATGAAGGAATACTAAAACTAACTTCTGCTTCAGCACCAACGACTTTCAAACTACCCGAGTTAATGTATTTAGGTGTTTGGGGGTCAGTACTTGGGTTATTGACGACAATATCCGTTAACTGGTTGTAGAAAATATTAAAGTCGTAGTTGAGATGCCATTTGTCTAATTTCCCAAGGAAGTCGAGTTGGATAGCATTCATATATTCGGGCATGAGATCTTCACTTCCGCGGGCACCGTTAGAGTTGTTATGACGATAGAAATAAGGGGCATCCACAAAGGCACGCGAAAAAGACAGTTTCGTACTGAATTTCTCATTGGGGAAGTAGATCAGAGCCACACGAGGGGATAATGCAGTGACATTTTTCCCGTTGGCACGTTTTTTATTGTCAAATCGCATACCTGCATTAAGAATGATTTTTGTTGTAAAGTAGTGTTTCCCTTGAATAAAGGCTGAAAAACTTTTCTCGCTGTCAATGCGTAGCATGCTCTTGGATTCTGGGTACATCACATGGACTTTGGTAAAGTCTACGCCCATGAGATAGTCATTGCTTGACAGCTTGAAATACTCGAATTGAGCACCCAACAAGAAATTGCCTTTCATGCTTCCCAATGTATAGTTGGCATCGGCTTTGCCCATGGCACCAATCGTGTATTCCTGATATGCCATATTTTGTAGATCGCCAGGGAGCATTTCCGTGACGATTCCTTTATCGTCAACGATGGGATCGGCATTGTCGTCAAATATGGGAACTCCAATGGAATCGTCGGATACAACCATGTAATCTTGTATGTCATACCAATCACCGTAGGCTGAAACATTGAGGTTGAATTTACCAAGCTGTTTGGTATAACCAAGTTCCAAATGCTTTTCATTGATGGAATATCCAGGTTTACAACCATCAAAGGTACGATATGCGTCATAATTGTAGGTCTCTCCGCGCCAGGAATATTGTGGTACTTGTTTTCCGCTTTTCAGGTTAACCATGAAATTGAAATCTTTCAATTTTAAGGTACAGCCAATGTCATAAGATGGTTTCTCTTTATAGCCATTAATGTAGGCGTAGCCATCATGTTTCGACATCGAATAGTCTGATAATGCAGGAATATCAACTTTCTTGCCTTGGGAAGAATATAGAGAAGCCCATGCCATAACATCGGCATCAAGCAAGGTGGTGCCAGCCACAAAATCAGCACGATGGGTTCCGTATGAACCATAACCGTACTTTCCCTTAACACCATCCACATTGCGTCCACTCTTGGTGATGATATTGACCACAGCGGTCAAAGCCACATTACCATACAATGAAGAAGCTGGACCGCGTAGCACCTCTATATGGTCGATTTTCTCGGTACTGATGGCATAATCCAATTTGCCATTATTTGTGGAACGCATGTTGAGACGGTGTCCGTTTTCCATCACCAGAATCTTTTCCTGACTGGATGTATAAACACCATGCATGGCTACGTTCGAAATCGAATAAGCTGAGACTTCGCTCAGACCAGGAACATAGGTTGCTAGAATCTGTCCGATACTTTTATTGTTACTGAGTTGGTCAATCATCTCACGAGTAATGACGGTAACAGGCACTGGTGCCTCATTGATACTCTCTGCTTGGCTCGAAGCCGTTGTTACCGTTGAACTGCGACCAGACTTAAGCAGGGTTATCATGTCCTCAAAGCGAATAGGATCTTGTACAGACGTATAATAAGGATTGATACTCAACAGTAAGCGTGCGTATTGCTCTGACTTTTCTGTGTTATCTTGAGCCAGATAACAGATGGAAGCCAGTCGAAGGGCGCTTTGACGGAGATTACCACTAAAATCATTGAGATTATCCTCCAACAATTCTATGGCTTGGTCAAGTTGTCCTATCTGATAGGCTTCTTCTGCCTTTTCATAAACTTGACGCAGATTTTGTTTTTCCTGAGCTGATACCATGACTGGCATCAACATCATACACACTGCTAATATATGATACAAATACTTTTTCATATTAATTAGGAATTATGGGGTAAGACAATATCTTTGATTTTATCTATATAGTAATCACAGAAGTGGTCATCAAGCATGGTGAAATGATCGGCAGAGACGGGATAGATGCTCATGCGGGGTACAAGAGATTTCCAATTGTTCAAGTCCTCTTTTCTCTTTTGGTCCACCTCATGCTCGTTAACACGGATGGTTTTTAGCGGCATGGCCAGTTCTTCTGCCTCGAAATAGAGAACATCACCATCATAACTTGGTAAGTCGTGCTCTTCTAACATCGCCAGTCTTTGTCGGAAATGACGGTTTAACTCCTTGAGTCCTTTTATGTCTGATGCTTCATCTGGCGTCGGATTTACTATTTCTGGTATAGGTATCTCTAGGAGGATGTCATTGACATGAACATATGTGTCCAGCATACAGATCTTAGGCATGATACCTGTCTTTTTGTGCCAGCGTACGGCACAACGATAGGCTAATTCACCTCCAAAACTATGGCCGATGAACATTTGAACATTTACGTTTGAGGGCAAATTGGCTTCCAAATAGTCGAGATAGAAAATCACTACATCATTGGAACTTACATTGTCTTCACTGAATAGAATATTATAGTGGTCGTCTAAGGGTTCAAAGACAAAGACGGAGTAATGTTTGCTCAACTTGCTGATGATCGGTTCCATCAATTTATAATAGGTGAATCCCTGTATCAACACGATGACAGGCTTACTGGCATCATACCCGTTTTCCCACTTGCCGATGGATTGTTCATAGGTGAGTATGCTTCTGATTGACTTGTTCCTCAGAATGTCATTAACTTTGATAAAAAGCCCTTTTTGATGGGCCAAATCAACCAGTTTGATAGCTGATAGTGAGGTCAATCCAATTAATGATAAATCATCAGTAACACCAAAGTGATCCACCTTGAGCACCTGTTTTGCTAAATCATAGAATATCTTTTCGTTATTTGTCATTGGAGCAACTGTTCCATTTTTGAACAGCTGTGACATTTGATGATTATTAATTAGTTTCTTACGATTAATCTTGCCGTTAGGGCTCATGGGCATTGCCGATAACTGTATCACGAATTGTGGTATCATAAAGTCGGGCAGTTGTTGTCTGAGGTATTCTTGAATTTTTTCAGTACTGATTGGTGTTATGGACGTGAAAAAGCCTATAATATACTGTGTTTTACGTTTTTGGTGAACGATGACAGCAGCAGATGTAACCCCAGGGAACTCAGCTATTTTGTTTTCTATTTCTCCCAATTCTACACGATAACCACGTATTTTGAACTGAGAGTCCATACGCCCCAGATACTCAAGTTCTCCATCGTTATTCCAATAGACGAGGTCTCCAGTATGATACATCTTTTCTCCAGCGATGAAAGGACAGTCAGTGAAATGCTTCTCAGTCAGTTCTGGCCTGTTCCAATAACCTTGAGCCATTTGACGACCGATAAGGCACAGTTCACCAGGAATACCTTCAGGAACAAGATGTCCCATGTTGTCAACGACGACAGACATGCTATTAGGTACAGGACGTCCGATAGGAATTGTGTTATACTCTCGTTCCTGATTAATAATATGATAGGAAGAACAAACAGCAAACTCTGTAGGGCCATATTCGTTGATAAGCTTCACAGAGGTCTTGCGAAGTAGATTCATCTTTTCACCACCCATCACCATAAAACGGAGAGAAAGATCATAGTTGTTAATCATTTCCGTGCCCAGCTGAGTGCTCATTGATATACCAGTGATGTGCTGTTCCCTGAAATACTTACACATACCCTCTGGGTCAAGACGGAGTTCAGAAGATAAGATATGAACTTCTGCACCACAAGTCAAAGGTGTAAGCAAATCTAGCAAAGAGGCATCAAAACTGAAACTGGCGTGTTCTGCACATTTATCTCCAGATTTCAGTCCTTCCATTGGAATAAGCCATTTTGCCAATGCACACAGCCCTTTATGTTGCATGATGACTCCCTTGGGTTTGCCTGTTGAGCCTGATGTATATATCATGTATGCCAAAGAACTAGCTTCGCTGTGATTGACAGAAGCTGACACGCTATTCACGTCAATATCATCGATGAAGAATAAACCTGTATCATTCATGTAAAGGTCCTTATTTTCTACCAATGAGTGCGTGCTTAGCAAAAACTTGGCTTGTGCATCATTCAGCATGAATAACAGTCGAGCATCTGGATATTCATGGTCTAATGGAATGTAGGCACCACCTGCTTTAAATATACCCAGGACTGCAACAAGAAACTCCTTTCTTCGTGGCAACATGACGCCAACAAAGTCGTTCTTACCGACACCTCGCTCCATCAGTTTATGAGCCAGGATATTTGATTGGTTATCGAGTTCTTTATATGTAATATATCCCTGACAGTCAACTACGGCTATTGCGTCAGGTGTCTTTGTGACTTGTCTCTCGAATAAGTCAATAATGGTTTCTGATTGATCATATTCTAAGATCTCGCCTTTACTCAATTCGAGTAATTTTGATTTCTCTTCCTGGCTGACGAGTTCTATGTCGTCCACATTGGCAGATTCCGCCATACCAAGACAGACGTTCTTGAACGCTTTTGCCATCTGCAGCATTCCCTGATGGTTATAGCGCTTGCCATCATATTCAAAAGTAATGAGATATCCGTTGTTAATAGGTGTGACCACAATGCTCAACGGGAATTTTGGGGTGTCTAATGATAATTGCACCTGCTCCATGCCTTCCCATAGAGTGTTATCGTTGAGCACATCTTGAAAGAGAAACATCAGTTCGGCATTGATTTGGTGACGTTCCACTATTCTTGTGTATGGATAATTGTCCATACGGTAGCTTTTGTTCAGTTGCTGGTGCACTTCTTTTAAGAAATTGGCTGTTGTTTGTCTTTGGGCTAAATCTGATTTAATAACAATTGGCATTGTCTTGACAAACATGCCGACACACTGCTGGAGATTGACGCTGATGTCACGACCATTGCTGATGGTCAGATACAATGGATTATCTTCTTTAATGATATGCTTGGCAAAGACGGCAAAGGCTGCGTGCATATAACTATTTACCGTTACGCCATTTTGGGCACAGAAGTCCTTAATTTTGTCACTATGTATACAAACTTCGACCTCGGCATAGTCCACCCCGTCAGGAGTAGAATAGGCGGGAAGGGAAATGGCGTTTGCATCAGTGAGCAATTCGTCATACCATGCTTCTGCTTCTTTCGTTTTTTCAGTGTCCTTCAGCTCGTCTTGTTCGTAGCGTGCGAAGTCGTATGCCTGATAGCTCTCTACTTCAAGAGTCTCTCCATCATAAGCTCGTTTTAAATCATTCATAAAGACGTCTCTCGACAGACCATCAAAGATAATATGATGTACATCAATGAATAAGTAGGTCTTTTGTGGCGTCTTCAGTAGCTCAATCCTATAAAGAGGATTATCCAGCAAATGGAACGGACGAAGTATCTTTTGGAAGTAAATGTTATCTGGCTCTTCATGGAGTAGGCTGACTCTTACCTCTACAGGGGCTTCATCATTGCGTTGCAGAACGACTTCACCATCAATCTCAAGAATTTTTGACTTTAAATAGGGATGTGCATTGATGGTCTGTTCTAACGCTGCTGCCAAACGTTCTGCATCGATATTGCCAAAACTGTAGATGATAGGAATATTGTACTGAGTAGTATCAGGGTTTTTCTTCCATTCAAAGAACAGTCCACGTTGGTTCTCCATGAGGGGATAGTATGGCTGTGGTTCATAGACAGGCAGGTGGTTTCCTTTAGCTTTGCCTAATAAGGATACAATAGCCCTGACTGTAGGAGCTTTCATGATGTCTGACATCTTGATGTCGGTATCGAAACGGCGTTGTAGGATAACGCATAACCGCATGGCTATAAGAGAGGAGAGACCATAGAACACAAGATTGTCTGTGACACCCATTGATGCTGAATTTAGCTGTTCAGAAACGATGTCAAACACCTGCTTCTCTATTGATGTCTCAGGTTTTACAACCTGTTCATGATCCAAGTTTGGGATAGGGAGTGCCTTAACGTCAATCTTTCCATTTGATGTCAAAGGCATTTTGTCTATTCTGATGATGCGACTAGGCATCATGTAACTGGGCAATGTAGCTGTCAGTGTTTCTTGAATAGCAGGTAGCTCTTTGTTCCCCTCAGATGTATAGTAAGCGACAATATACTCGATGTTACTATGTTTATGAATAACAGCAACAGCAGAAGTTACTCCAGAACATTGACTGATCTTATTTCCAATCTCTTCCAATTCAATTCGGAAACCATTTAACTTGACCTGATTGTCGATACGTCCGACATATTCAAGTAAACCTTCCTCATTCCAACGGACAAGATCGCCTGTGCGATACATTTTCTGTCCATGAAGGAAAGCGCAGTCAACGAAACGTTTATTTGTTAATTCTTCCTGTTTCCAATAGCCGCGAGATATTTGGGATCCTATGAGGCAGAGTTCGCCAACAGTCCCTTGAGGGACAAGACGCCCCTCTGCGTCGACAATGACTGAGATGCTGTTAGGGACAGGTCGTCCGATGGGAATATTCTCATGCTTATCATCTTCTTCCAAAATATAAAACGATGAGCAAACGGTAAATTCCGTTGGACCATAGCCGTTGATAACTTTCGTACTACCAACAGGTACATGGGACATTTTTGAACCACCCATCAAAAGAAATTTTAAAGGAAGTTGGTAGGTGTTCAGCATTTCGATGCCTAGCTGAGTACTCAAAGTGAGACCGACAATGTTGTGCTTCTTGAAATAATCATTCATTTCTTGCATGTTATGTCGCAACTCAGCAGATAAAATGTGAAGCTGTGCTCCATTGATCAAAGGTGGTATCAAATCGTCTATTGAGGCATCAAAACTAAAAGTGGAGTGCAGAGCACAATGATCCTCTGGAGATATTCTTAAGAGTTCATTGTGCCATTCTAAATAGGCACGGAGACTCTTGTGCTCTATCATTACTCCTTTGGGCTGGCCTGTCGTTCCTGAAGTATAAATCATGTATGCGAGCCCTGATGGCTGAGCAAAATTGACATGATGATCAGATGGCTCATTGAAATCGAAATCATCAATGAACAACTGCTTTTCCTCTGAGTAATATTGCTCTGTCTGACAATCCTTTGATAATGTACTGGTGGTTATCAACAGCTGTGCGTCTGAATCGTTTAGGATGTAGGCGAGTCGATCTTTGGGATATTCACTGTCAAGTGGAACGTAGGCACCACCCGCTTTAAATATAGCAAATACGGCAACGAGAAACTCTTTGCGCCTGGGAAGCATGATTGCCACAGGGGTATCGGTGCTGACACCGGCCTTTATGAGTGCTATAGCCAGCAGGTCTGACCTGCGATCCAGTTCGGCATAGGTAATTTCTGATACCTCATCGACGACAGCAATGTTATCAGGAGTAACTGTTGCCTGACGATGGAAAAGATCTACAACCGTCTCAGATTTGTCGTATTCTAATTGATCGCCAGTTCCTAATGCTATGATGGACTTCTGCTCATCTTCAGTTAAGATTGGTAGCTCACAGAGGCGTTTGTCTTCTGATTCAGAGCTGAGAAAACCTGAAAGAATCGTTTCATAACAATGCATCAGTCGCTGGATGAAAGACTGCGTGTATTGGTTGCTGTGATATTCGGTATGTAAGATCAGCTTGGTTTCGTTTTGCAAAATCTCAAAAGCCAAATCTTCTCCTGTGGCATTCTCCATCAAAGGCTGATATGTAAATAGTTCATTATCACTTGGCTTCAAATCGCCTTGGTATGCGAAAAGGATATGGCTGTTAATCGCATTGTTCATGGCCTTTATTTCCGCAAAGGAGAACAAGCTATTGCTCATACTGCCCATCAACTGTTGCTTGGTTGTCTGAAGCAATCCTCTAACAGTAGTTCCCTCATCCCATTTGGTATAGACTGGCATTGTTCTGACGAGCATGGATACAGTCCGCTGAGATTTCAAATCCTGTCGCCCTGAGAAGATTGTGGCAAAAAGTGACTCCTGAGCGTGGGTATTGACACCTAACAGATAGCCGAATACTGTTGTCGTTAGTACATTAGGAGTGACTCCAAGATTATCAGCAGCTTTTTGCAACTGATTATAGTCAACCCTCAGTTCAAAATTTTCATGTCCATAGGTGATATGTGAATCCTGTTTCTCTGGCATGGGAAGCGAAGATACCTTCAGGGATCCAAACTGTTCCATGTACCACTGCCTGGCAGTAGTATAGGCCTCGGTCTTACGCAGTGACTCTTCTTCTAATGCAATCTCATAACCGGTGAAAGTCTCTCTTTCAACAGGTAGCTGTTCATAGGCATCCTTTAAGTCTTTGATGATGGTGTTGAAGGACATACCATCAAAGATGATATGGTGGAAATCCATAAACAAATACTGTGCCTCCTGAGTTTTCAGGATACGGATACGGAAGAGGCAATCGTTGAGCAGGTCGAAGGGATGAATCAGTTCTGGTTTCAGCTTTTCAAATTCCTCCTGAGTCAAAGTCTCAATGCTTTGATGGTAAGGCTCTGCATCATTCCGCAATTGTCTTGGATTCCCTTGACTGTCAACAAACAATCTGGTTTTGATGTACGGATGAGCTTCAACGACTGTTTCACAGGCCTTAGAAAGCAGGTCTGTATCAATGGCCGGATTCAGTTGGAATAGCATACCGTTGTTGTAAATCACTTCGCCTTGACGTGACATACTCTCCACGTAAATGCCTAACTGAGTATGACTAAGTGGATAGTCTTTCTGGGGTATGTAACTGACGGATGCAGTGTATGCACAGGCTTCGGCTAACTTTTTCGGCGTGCGATTCGCATAGATCATCTGGGAAGAAAGCAGCAGGTCTGGGCATAGCGTTTGTACTTCCATCACTCTAATACCTGTCTNNGGTCTGGGCATAGCGTTTGGACTTCCATCACTCTAATACTATCACCGCCAAGTTCAAAGAAATCATCGTCGATACCAACACGTTCCATCGAAAGCGCTTTTTCAAATGCTTCACAAAGCTGGCGCTCAACAAAATTGGTAGGTTCTACGTATGGTGGGCGGACGACGCCTTCTGCCAGAACGGAAGGCGCTGTCAGTGACTTACGGTCTGTTTTTCCATTTGGAAGAAGAGGAAAACTATCCATCCTCACAAAATAGGCAGGAACCATATAAGCTGGTAGTTTGGAGTGCAAGTCCTTACGGATAGTATCTTCAGATATTTCTTCGCTAGCGATATAATAGGCACATAAGAACTGTCTGCCATTAGTCGTAAAGCCTTTAACAACAGCATCGTCAACACCATCCATATTTCTGAGTGCTGACTCCACCTCGGATGGCTCAACACGTTGGCCGTTTATTTTGACCATCCAGTCCTGACGGTTAAGATAAATCAGATTTCCGTCAGGAAGTTGTCTTACAATATCATTGGTATGTAGCATACCGCCTCGATAGAGGTGGGAAGTCTGTTCTTCATCCTTATAATAACAGCGTGCAAAAGTTCCCTTAAAACAGAGCTCACCTGGTTCCCCTAACTTCACGCTTTTCCCATTTTCATCAACTACCAGCGCTTCAAAAGTGGGATGTGCTTTGCCCATTGGTGTATTATCATACAGCTTGTCAACCTCAAAATAAAGCAATGGACCAAAAGTTTCAGTCTGTCCAAAGGTGTGAATGAGCCGATAACTACCGCCAGGTGCTATGTCTGCCAATCGTTCTGAGCCAGTGAGTAGCACCTGAAGACTAGATGACTGATTGTGGAAAAACCGCAGCAGAGAAGGTGTTAGGAAGATAAACGTCACATGGTGTTTATCGATATAGTTTTCCAGAAGTCTGATATCTTTGGTAACCATAGTGGAAGGGAAATGGACCTTCCCTCCAAGCAGCAGTGCACTAAAATAGAAACGACTGGCAATAAAATAGGGTGGAGAAGTTACACCCAGTGTTAAGGGACTGACGGTTTGCATCAGTTCAAGATCAAAGGTTACAGCAAAATTTAATGAGCGGAAACTATGCATCACACCTTTGGGAACACCTGTACTTCCTGACGTATAGAAGAGTGCATTGACATCATCCTCGTCCGGCAGAATATAGTTCTCTGTCGGTTCTGTTTTCATCATTGCCTGAATAATCTCGTCATTAATCAATAAGGGTGATTCGCAATGATGCATGATATAGTCTATACGGTCTTGGGGATATTTATCGCCCATGGGGACGATGGCATGACCTGCTAACCATATACCGATTTCAGCTGCTACATATTCCATTGAAGTCGGCAGACTGATTCCTATGTATGAGTGAGGGGGAAATTTCTTTTTTTGCAAATAGCCAGTCACTCTGCAAGCCATTATGAAGAGCTCTTTATATGTGGTCTGTCGCTGGCCATTTTGGTCAATGACAGCAATCTTGTCTTCATTTGTCTTCAATGAATCCAATAGCCTGAGTATGAACTTAGCCGTGCTCTGTTGTGGCATGTTTTATTTGGTGATTGGTATAGTGAATGTAAAACTGGTACCTTGGTTCTCTTCTGATACGAATGTTACTTTGCCGTGATGCTTATTCTCAACGATATCGCGCACAATATTCATACCAAGGCCTGTTCCTTCGCCTACGGGCTTTGTGGTAAAGAAGTTCTCAAAGATCTTCTGTTTTACTTCATCGTTCATGCCGACTCCATTGTCAGTCATCGTGATGATGCAGTTGTCGTCCTGTTTGCTGACACAGATGCTCACCTCGGACTTGTAGTCCTCAGGTGCACTCTGCGATTTCTTCCATACAGCATAAAGCGCATTATTCATGATGTTGAGAATAGCGCGACTCAGATCCTGTGGGATGACCATCATGCAGGGGAGACCTTCTTCGTATTGCTCATGGATGCTGACATTGAAGCCTTTATGATTGGCACGCATGGCATGATAACTCAGCCATACATATTCTTTTACCAGTTTACAGATATCTGTTGGCAAGAATTCTCCCTCTTTGCCTCGTGAGACGAGAAGAATACCACGGATGATGCTGATAGCCCGCTCACCGTGTTCTACAATCTTTCCCATATTCTCCTTGAGGTCTGAGACAATGTCTTCCAAATCCTCACGGTCCTCTTCAGGAATATTCTCTTCGTTGTCCTTTACAATCTCCGTCAGGTCTTTCAGCAGCTTGTCTGACATCTTACTGAAATTGATGACGAAATTGAGTGGATTCTGAATCTCGTGGGCAATGCCAGCACTCAAGATTCCAAGAGAAGCTAACTTCTCTTGTTTCTGTAGTTGTTCCTTGAGTTGTTTGATTTCTTCTTCCATAAGCTTATTGGGTTATTGCGGGCAATGTAATAGTAAATGCTGTATATTCGTCTTTGACTGACTCGACGGTAATATTACCACCATAGTTCTGTATGACGTCATGACTCAGATAGAGTCCGATACCAGAAGCCTCGCCAGTGGTCTTGGTGGTAAAGAAGGGGTCGAAGATCTTATCTATGATCTTCTCTTCGATACCAATACCATTATCTCGAATGACAATGGTAACCATTCCGTCTGTCCTCGTAGCATCGACTGACAATGCTGCCTCGTAAGGCTTGCGCTGCGCTTTCTTTACAATGGCATATATAGAGTTGCCAATCAGACTCATAAAGGTTTTGCTCAACTGTTCGGCATTACCGCGGATGAGCAGTCCTGATTCTGGGTAATTGAATGGCGTGGCAATATGATATTGGGCTATCTCTTCAGCATAATAATTGTTGACCATTTCCTCGTCTTGCTTGAGAACGGTGGAAAGATCTAACTCTACGATACCACCAGATCTGTCTTTCAACATCTCTTCCATTGCTTTCAGCGTACGAGTGGTGTTGACACCATGTTCGCTAACTTTTTGCAGATTGCCTTTCAGCATGTCGAGTACATCAAGTGTATCTTCATAATTGTCTTCATTCATGCTGTCTTTCTCATCCTCGATATTGGCCTCTATATCTTTTACCAGTCCTTCAGACAACTTAGAGAAGTTGTTGATATAGTTGAGCGGATTGAGAATACGGTCAATCAAGCCTTGTGTCAACTTACCGACAGTAGCCATCTTTTCCTGACGAATCAGCTGATTCTGGGCACTGTGCAGTTCATCCAATGCTTTTTCCAAACTATTTGATTTCTCTTGAATCTCATCCTTCTGTTTTACAACCTCTGCCGTACGTTCCTGTACTATCTTCTCCAATCGTTGCTTATCTTTTTCCAATCTGCGTAATCTCAGTCGAACCAATTCTACAATGCAAGCTCCAGAAAGAAGGATATACAAACAGATCATATACCACTTCAGGTAGAAGGGATATTCAATTGAAAAATCGAAGGACACAACTTCTGTCTCATGCCCAAAGCCATCGCGACCTTGTATCCTTAATGTGTATTCGCCATAAGGCAGTTTCGTGAATTCGACATCCTTATCATTAGCCCAAGAACTCCATCTGCCATTGTTTAACTGGTAGCGGTATAGGTTTTCACCAATCAGCGACTCATAGTCGAGAGAGTAGGTGAAAATAATATGGTTGTCTTGACTACTGAAAATGAGCTGTGAGGCAGGGATTTCTCCATAGCCTCCCCAAACCACACTGTCGTTTCTCAATTTGATGGAACGTATCAAGAGTTTGGGTTGGGTATTCAGTGCAGGATCGTTCTCTTTTGTATTGATGATCGTAAATCCGGCGTCGTTACCCAACCATACTTCATTGCCTTGAACAAACATGGCACGTATGGTCACTTTCTCGAAAGGCCTGAACAGGTACTTCAGGTCGTCCTGATTCTGACCATCCTTCCATCTGTAAAGTGATTTTCCTTCTCTGTTAGTCAACCATGTGACACCTGTGTTATCCAAATATGAGAAAAGAGGATAGGGGAAGGGCTTTTCCGCCTCTGCTCCCACAACCATAATCGAATTCAAAGTAGGCACAATGGTGGCGGCGTCATTAATCTTAGAATTGTAGGAATGAAATTCTTTCTCGTTGCTTTGTTTACACCACACCTCACCATAGATGTTCTGAAGCCAGATGACACCTTTCTGATCTTTGATGATCTTTGTCACCTTCTCCAGTTTACAAATCATGGTTCTGGAATTATTCGTTTTATTGATGGCATAGACACCGTCTATCTCGCCACTCAGAATCTCTGTGCCAAGGTCAAGGAATGAGTTGACAGCCATTGAAGACAAATGTCTGATGGCACCGTTGGCGGTTAGACAATAGATACCGTTAGAGGTAGCTGCCATCAGGCCTTGACTGGTGACGGTGAGTTGCCAACAAGCGTGATTACCAAGGCCAATATTGACAAACTTCTTGCCTTCCTGACAGAACAAGCCGTCAATGGTGCCCACATATTTCTTTCCGTTGAACACTGCGATGGAAAGCACTTCCTCCGTTAGTCCTTCGTTACGCGTAAAGAAAGAGAAAGCTGATGGTATGGCTATCGAGAAGATACCGTTCTCAGTAGATCCCCAGAGTTTTCCGTGACCGTCGTAGGCAATATAGACCACACTATTTGTACAGAGACCATTAGTTTCCGTAATCGTATAAAGCTCCTTACCATTGTTGTCAGTAATGACAAGTCCTTGACCACGTTTGACGACAGCCACCAGACCGTTTCCCAATGGCTCTCTCTGGGTAACATCCGACAGAACCTCTGCCTTGCCCGTCTTTTCAAGCTTGTCGAGATTCACGATATCAGAAAGACCAATGCCTAAGTGTTCTTTGCTTATCTGCTTCTTAATATGAAGTTGATTGTCTTTTACTTCATAGATATTGCCGTCGTTGACAAAGAGATTCAGTGAATGGTCTTTCTCATCTTCCCATATCTCCTGTACCTCACCTCTGAAAGCTCCCTGCTTTCCAATGGTTTGGAGATATAGCTCTCCATTGTTTTTTCTCTGTATCTTACCAAAATAGTTATAGCCACCAGCCCAAATGTCGTTGTTCTTATCCTTATAAAGCTCTGTGACGCGGGTGATACCAGGTGTGTGTATCATACGCCATTCCACATTATTATAATATAATAACCCTTCGAAATTGGCTATAAAGACACTGCCGTCATCTGTAGTAACCACATCGAAGTTGCGGTTATGGGCATGATAGTCTTCGGGCGTGTAGTTCTTGATGAAAGGGAAGCCCTGGGCGGCAACTATGCAGGAACACAACAGCATCAAGCCATAGAGTAATGCTCGTTTCATCGTTTGACCTCCTTTCCTTTGGTGGAAATAAACGACTCATAGGGTATCTTCTCACCAATGAAGTAGTTCCACTCGTCTTTCGTAAAGTCGCGCTTCAGTTTTTGTCTGATGCGCTCCACCATCATTTGCACAGAGATCAAGACCTCTGACAGATTACCTTTTTGATCTCCCAGCCAAAGATAGTTCTTTGAACGGTCGTAGTTAAAGTAGAGTATCCAGTTGTTGGAGGAATAAAGCGTGATAGGCTCAATCTTGTCACTGGCAGTAATCCAAAGATTAATGGTGCCGTCGTAGCTGGAGGAGAAAATACGGTTCTGATAAACCCTGATTCTGGATATGCGTGAACGATGGCCCACCAGTTTATGGACATTCTTTTTTTTGTCGTAAAGATAAATCGTGCCGTCTTTCATACCATAAGCTGCTAAGCCTGAACTGTTAGAGGAGGCGAAAGCAGTAACCGTACCAGAGACAGGAACCGTACGAGTCTCGATATGACTCAAGTCTTTGACAAGGTGCATGCGCCCTTTGTTATCGAATAGTAATGGTTTATGCTCCAGACGGGCTGACAATACGACCTTATAATCCAATTCCTTAATGCCTGAAATGGTGTTTGTTGTCTGATCAAAGAGTGCCAGATTTGTTTCACCAATCAGCAACAGATATCTCTCGTCCAAACATAACTGTATCTTAAACGGCATTGCCAGAGGCACTTCAAGAAACTTGATGTTCTTACCGTTTTTAATATACAGATAACCGTTGCGGCTAATGGCGTAAATGGTGTTGGTGTTTGGATTAATATAGATGTCGCGGAAGTCGTAGGTCTTGTCTTTGAGAAGTGTGGTCGTCTTCAATTGATTACCGTTGACCTCATGACTGAATATCTCACCATAGCTGCTGACAGATACGAGTTGCTTATCGCTCTGTGGCATAAATTCCAGGTTATAGACAGCGTCGCTATGCCGGCTCCATTCAATTTTGCTTTGGCTGGATTGAGAGAGGGCCTGATAAATGGTTGGATAATACACATCACCATGATATCTATCCGTATAAAGATAAGAAGCATAGCTTAGCAGGTCGCCTATTTCCCGATTTCCTGCTCTGAATTGTGTGAGTGCCAAAGCACCAAGTGAACGTCCAAGTGCCAAATAGCTGAGTGTATCAGCCGTACGCCTGTTTTTTTCTGCTACCTGTCGTTGGCTCTCTGCCAAATCATAGGCATTAATCGCCATTCTCTCAGACTCTAATGCTTTCTGTTGGGCTACGATAGCATGTTGACGCTCGATTTCAGAGCGTTGACGCATCTCGTTGGCAACCTTGGTTTGTTCTACGGCCTCTTCACGCTGCTCATCGGAAATCTTCTTCTGTTCGTAAGCAATTTCCTCCATTTGCTTGCTGACACTTTGCAGAACGGCAGACTGCTTGTCGCGTCGTTGAAGGTCAGACAGTTCGGCTTCCAACTCGTTGGACCTTTGTTGCTCTTGATCGTATTTCAGGTAGAGACCTACACAGGCGATGGCCAGTAGCAACACGAGGGCCACGCCGGCTATCTTAATAATCTTCATGCTTTTCGCTTGAGGGCCATCAACGTAATGTCATCGCTCTGTGGAGCATTTCCTGCAAAGGCCCTGACATCCTCCAGTTGTCCGTTAATAACCTCCTGACAACTCTTGCCAGCCAACTTCTCCAACATGTTTAGCATACGCTCATCGCCATATTCTTCCCATTGTTCATTGAATGCCTCGTTGACACCGTCTGTGTACATCAGCAGCGTGTCACCCACATTCAGCTGTGCCGTATGATTATGATACTCCATGCCTTCAATGCCGCCTACCATGCAGTCGGTGCTGAGCGGCATCATTTCAACCTTTCCGTTCGCTCTGAGGATAAAGGGCGAGTTATGTCCGCCATTACTATAGTCCAGTTGACCCGTCTTGATGTTGTAGATGGCGTAGAATACCGTTACGAACATACAGTCAACCGACTCTTTACTCAACAGGTCGTTTGATTTCGACAGGCATGCCCCAGGCGTTCCTCCTTGCAGTCCGATCGTCCTGATAAGGGTTCTGCTCACGGCCATGAAGATGGCGGCAGGAATACCTTTTCCGCTGACATCGGCCATGACCACACCAATGTGGTCTTCATCAATACGGAAGAAATCGTAGAAGTCTCCACCCACATCTTTGGCTGGTGTCATCAGTGCTGCCAAGTCCAGTTCGCGCTCATTCTCAGGAAACGGCGGGAAGATGCGCGGCAGGATAGCCTGTTGAATCTCAGCGGCCACTGCCAGGTCGGTCTTCAGTGACTCCAGCTGACTGTGTTCCTCCTGTGCTTGCTTGATATAGTCTATCTGTTCAATAGCCTTTTCTATGGTAACGCTCAGGTCGTCCAGGTCGATGGGCTTGGTGGCAAAGTCAAATGCTCCGTTGTTCATCGCCGAGCGGATATTGCCCATATCGCCATAGGCACTTACCATGATACATTTCAAGGCAGGATTTTGCATCTCGTTAATCTTGGTGAGAAGTGTGAGGCCGTCCATTTCTGGCATGTTGATATCCGACAAGATGATGTCGATGTCTTTTTGCTGGAGCAATATAGTAAGCGCCTCAAGACCGTTGTGAGCGAAATGGAACTCGTATTCGCCCTTACGTATTTTTCTACGGAAGTACTGCGTTAATAGCAGTTCAAGGTCCATTTCGTCATCAACACTAAGTATTTTTACTGGTAATTTCATTTTTACACTTTATTGTACGGGTACTTATTTATAAATAATGTTGCAAAAGTAGCAATTATTTATTAAATATGCAAAGAAATGCCGAAAAATCGAATTATTTGTTGTAACTTTGCCACTGATTATGGGAATATTACATATTTTTAACCCTGAGCACGATATTGCCTTGGCTTCCAATTTGGCAAATTTCACAGCTCCTCATGCCGGTAGGCAGTTGAGGGCCGACTTGGGATTTCTCCCTTCTATATGGGCCAAAGAGGACGATTTCATACTGGTTGACCATGTAGAATATGCTGAGAAGGCATGCAAAAGGTTCCGTTACCGTAAGTGCCAAAGACTGGTAGAAACCCTTCCAGACAGCGACATCGAGCGTATCAGCGTTTGGGGATGGGACAAAGCCCTGAAAGCGACATTGAGGCGAAAGGGCGTTGCAGAGTGGTTGCTCCCTACTGACGAACAGCTGGAGCATATCCGTCAGCTGTCTCATCGTCGTACGTCAGCCCGTCTGCTACCTCTTTTACAGACAAAGGGTACTGTAGGCGAATCTTTCGAGTGCACGAAGCCGGAAGAGGTGGAAGTGCTCTTGCAAAAATACGGACAGATTGTATTAAAGGCTCCTTGGTCGTCAAGTGGGCGAGGACTCCGCTTCCTGGATGTAGAGCGCACACCTTTTTCTCAACAGTCCGGTTGGTTTCATAACCTTGTTGAGCGTCAGGGCTCTGTGATGGTTGAGCCTTACTATGCTAAGGTGAAGGACTTCGGCATGGAGTTTTCTGCCGATGGACAAGGGAATATTCACTATGAAGGACTTTCTCTGTTCCACACCGTTAATGGGGCTTATGTGGGTAACATCTTGGCGACGGAACGTGCTAAGCAAGAAATGTTAAATCGCTATATCCCAGTAGATTTTATCCGTTGTATTCAAGAAAAGGTTACATCCTGTCTTGACCTGGGCGACTATGCAGGTCCCTTTGGCGTTGACATGATGATTGTCAAGTCGCCCAGTGGCTTCCTGTTACATCCCTGTGTGGAAATCAATTTGCGAAGAACGATGGGACATGTTGCCCTCTCGCTGACACCTGAGGATGATGAAATGACGAAGGTAATGCGCATAGAACTGACTGATCATTACAAACTCAAAATAAACAAACTATGAGAAAAACTATTTTTACAATTCTTGCACTCTCTACGCTCACGGTGAGTGCTCAGTACAAGTCGCAGGTATGGTCGCCCGACAACGGGGACGGCACCTATACCAATCCAGTGATTAATGCCGACTATTCCGACCCCGATGTCTGCGTAGGTGCCTCGGGTGAAGACTATTACATGACGGCTTCTTCTTTCCAGTGTACTCCTGGTCTGCCCATTCTTCATTCCAAGGACCTGGTGAACTGGGAGATTGTCGGTTATGCCCTGAAGAATTTGTATGAGGGTGACGAACAGTTGCTCAGTCATTTCAGCACGCCCCAGCATGGTGCTGGCGTGTGGGCTCCCAGCATCCGCTTCCATCAGGGCTGGTACTACATCTATTGGGGCGACCCTGACTATGGTGTATATATGGTGAAAACGCAGCATCCAGAAGGTGAGTGGGAAAAGCCTGTCTGCGTCATCAAGGGTAAGGGATATATTGACACCACACCTCTTTGGGACGAGGATGGACGTTGCTATCTGGTGAACGGATGGGCTAATTCTCGCTCTAAGTTTGCCTCAGTACTTACCGTTCGCGAGATGTCTGCTGATGGTACAAAGGCTATTGGTCAGCCTGTCATCGTGTTTGACGGCAATGGTACGGAGAACCGCACTTGCGAAGGTCCTAAGTTCTATAAGCGCGATGGCTGGTATTGGATTATGTGTCCTGCAGGCGGTGTTCCTGACGGTTTCCAGTTGGCCATGCGCTCCAAGTCGCCCTATGGTCCCTACGAGCATAAGATAGTATTGGCACAGGGAAAGTCGAATATCAACGGCCCTCACCAGGGTGGTTGGGTGCATACCAAATACGGAGAAGACTGGTTTGTACACTTCCAGGACAAGGAGGCTTACGGTCGTGTGGTTCACCTGAATCCTGTCGATTGGTCAACAGGGTGGCCTGTCATGGGTAAGAAGGGGGAGCCCGTCACTACCTACAAGAAGCCCCAATCGTCGTCTAACGTCATTGTGAATCCTGTGGAGAGTGACGAGTTTAATGCTCCCGTTATCAGCAAGCAATGGGAATGGCACGCTAATTACGATGAGAAATTTGGTGTACCTACTGCTTTTGGCACCATGCGCATCTATACTTATAAGTTGTCAACGAATTGGAAGAACCTGTGGGAAGTTCCTAATCTGTTCCTGCAGAAGACCCCTGCCGACGAGTTCACCGTTACCGCCAAGATACGTTTCACCTCGAAGGCCGACGGTCAGATGGGTGGTCTCATCATGATGGGTCATAACTACCAGGCGCTGGTTGTCAAGCGGGTAGGGAAGGAGTTCCAGCTGCTGGTGCTCTCCTGCGAGGATGCCGATCGCGGCAAGGCTCAGAAGGAAGAACTGATTGCCACGTTGAAGCCCACTGCCGAGGATAAGATAGACTACAAGCCAGGCATTCACGAAGACATCTACCTGCGTCTCAAGGTCAGCAACGCCGAAGCTGGAGTTGCTCATGGTGGCAGTCCAAAGGTCAGCTTCGCCTGGAGTCAGAACGGCAAGAAGTTCAAGGAGTGTGACGGCTCCTACACCATGAAACAAGGCAAGTGGATAGGTGCCAAGTTCGGTTTCGTCTCCGTCGATACCAATCCCAAGACCGATCGCGGTTGGTTGGATGCCGACTGGATTCGCGTCACCAAATAAAAACTATCTTTGTAACCAAATGATTCTTAAATAGAATAGCTATGAAAATTATCAATACCTAAAAATCGAAAGATGATGAAGACTAAAATCCGAAAATACCTGTATTCCGCCGTCCTGATAATCGGGGCAGCGTTGATGATGGCCGCTTGTGCGGTTGAGCGTGACAATGCTTCGGGTGGCAGCCCGACGGTAAATCCTGCCGACGACCCGGCAACAGACCAGTTGCTGGTGAAGGTGACTGCCGATGTGCCTACCGCCGTGTTGAGCCAGTTTGACGCAACCTCCATGGGTGGTGCTTTGGTGCGCCGTCTTGGACAGACAACCAGTGAGATTACCCCTGAGACGAAGATGGTGCTCATCAAGGGCGAGGACATCCTGGGCCGTCCGCTAAAGGAGTGGCTTGAGGCCGCCAAGATATACCTGCGCGGAGGCTATCTCGCTGTGGAGAAGCCTCACAATGCCCATCTGGTGAATTTCATGGAGCAGTTGGCCGACAAGATGGCAAAGGCGGAGGACGAGCTGATGCTGAACAACGGCATTAGCATTGTGCGCCCTGTCGTCGGCAATACGGCAACGAAGTCGGACGTGGCCGCCCGCTTTAAGGCCCGCATCGCCAACATCGAGGCAAGGGCTGACCGGCGTGCTGCCGGCGAGAAGGAGGCTGTTGCCGAACTGGTTATCTTTGCCAACAACGGATATTACAGCTGTGCACCCGCGGCAACGAATAACATCCTCGTCCGAATCACGGATAAGAATGGCAATGTGACGACCAAGGAGGAGCGCGTCAAGGTGGAACCTACAATGCGCGAATCGGGACTGCAGGCCGACGGAGCCGCCCAGTGGCTCAACACGCGCGACGAGGCACAGCAGATGCGTCGTGCCAGTCGCAGAGCCAGCGGCAGCGATGCTATCAACGACCTGATGAGCGCCGACGAGGAACACCACTATCAGGCCCCCCTGTGTGGCTATGTACCTCCCTTTTCCTATCCCCATCGTATCAATGGTTTTAATGAGATTTTCCGTACCTGGGGTGTCCACAACATGGAGACCAAGAAGGACTATTATTTCATAGAGCAGAAAATAGTGGCATCTGTCGGTGGCAAACAGGAAGGCGACGAC